>Ga0075467_10000175_pt1 | contig 46681 bp, 38 predicted proteins | sample DEB08_DNA_9_FD_75067 | JGI IMG/M metagenome (GOLD analysis project Ga0075467, IMG submission 75067) | Aqueous microbial communities from the Delaware River and Bay under freshwater to marine salinity gradient to study organic matter... | ecosystem: Environmental > Aquatic > Marine > Coastal ... | reverse complement strand
GTGTTGAATTGAGTGCCGATTGGAGAACACCCAAAGCTGAATCAGTTTTGCTTATGCAGTTAGACTCAGGGAGGGTAGTGATAGAGTTGGCGCCGCAATTTGCGCCAAATCATGTTGCCAATATTAAGCAATTGGTAAGTGATGGCTATTTTGATGGCTCTAAAATTCTTCGATCACAAGACAATTACGTAGTGCAATGGGGCGACCCAGACGAAGGTACTGAGCAGGCTAGGTCGATTGGTAAAGCTAACTCTAAGCTAAAGGTCGAATTCTTTGCTGATCACAGTGAACTTAATTTTGCGGCTATAGAGAGCCGCGATGCCTATGCGGCGGAGGTCGGTTTCGTCGATGGTTTTCCGGCCGCTAGTGACGGTAAACGCGCTTGGTTAGCTCACTGCTACGGCATGGTCGGCGTTTCCCGCGGCATGGGCGCTGACAGTGGCAACGGCTCTGGTCTCTATGTGGTGACCGGCCATGCACCTAGGCACCTTGATCGAAATGTAACCCTAGTTGGCCGCGTGATCAAAGGGATGCCGCTATTAAGTAGTTTGCCAAGGGGCACCGGAGACCTTGGCTTTTTCGAATCCGCCGAAGAAACTATTCCGATTAAGAGTATTAAACTGGCGACCTCATTAGGCGATAAGTCTGTTTCTCAACAGATTATGGATACCAATAGTGCGGTATTTGAGGAGCATGTGGCAAAGCGTACAACGCGATCTGAAGAGTGGTTTTTAGAGCCTACAGGTAAAATTGAGCTTTGTAATGTCGGCGTGCCCACTCGTTAGTAAAGAAATAATTTGTTAGTAAGAAAGCAATTGCTAGCGAGATGATAGTCGTTAGTCAAACAATTGCCGATTTTCTCTGGACTTAAGCTTCGAAATTTTTAATAGTCAAATTGTAATATTTGAGGCTTTAGTCGGTTCTAATTGTGTTCGATACTCAATTTTTAAACAGAGAAGGAGTTTGTCATGGTTTATCACGTAAACGACGTGCTTAGTCGCTTTAGCGATTTAATTGTTGAAGCTAAGGGGGCAGATGCCTCGTTCTCCAGAATAGATGCGGTGGATGCTTATCAGAGCGATAGTTTGATATTTATTAGTGATGCTGCGGCACTACTAGCGCTGAACAATGCAATGGATAGCAGCAACAGTACTCCGGCTGTGGTGGTAACCAATGCCGATGTATCGGCCTCAATCGATAACCATGGTCTATGCGTTATTACGGTAAAGAATGTGCGTTTTGCTCAAGCGGTAATCAAACAGGCTTATGCTGATTACGATAGCGCTGACAGCCATTGGGGGATGATTCACCCAAGTGCCCTGATTCATCCAAGTGCCAAGCTCGCCAAAGGCGTGAGAGTCGGACCAAACACGGTGATCGGCCCAGATGTTGAAATTGGTATTGATACGCATATACGCTCGAATTGTGTTATCGAACATAGCGTGATGATAGGCGAAAACTGTGTAATCAATAATTTAGTTAACATCGGCTACCTCAGTGTGGTGGGTAATCGCGTGATCATTCGGCCAGGCGCTATTATTGGCAATGAAGGCTTCGGCTTCGGCCAAGATCAGCATGGACGCTATCATCGCACCCCGCATACTGGCATTGTTGAGATTGGTGATGACGTGCAGATAGGCGCAAACTGTAATATTGATCGCGGCACCTATGGCGCAACTAAAATTGCTAAGGGCGTTAAGATCGACGCACTGTGTCATATTGCTCACAACGTGAATATTGACGAAGATGCTTTGTTTGTTGCTCAGTCGGGTGTCGCTGGTTCGTGCAATATCGGTAAACGTGTTATCGCCTCAGGCCAGACCGGCATGCTCGATCATAAAACCGTCGTCGACGATGCAATATTAGTGCATCGCTGCGGTGTCACTGAAGACGTCTTAGAGCCAGGCATGTGGGCTGGTACACCACCTCGTCCATTTAAAGAATACGTTCGCAACCTAAATATCGGTAAGAGCATGAGTAAGAAAGTTACTAAGCTCGAAAACGAACTTCGTGAGCTGAAAAAAATTATGGCGGCTTAGCCATATATTGAGTTACATAGGCGTTGCCCGTGATTATTTCAGGGGTAACTCCTCAGCAATCGAGGCTTAGGTTGCCGTCGCTATAGGCCGAAGAACTCGGTAATCCAATTCAAAATGATATAGAACACTGTAAACCCGATGGTGAACGCGATTGCGCTTAGTGCGGACGCAATCAAAATCATTACCCCGTCTCGCTCCAGTAAGCCTAAAGCAAAACAAATGATCGCCAATGCCGGCGGAAAGTTACTAAACGGGAAAGGTATGGTAACCACGATCCCTAGAAATAGAATTATTAAACCAATTACCCGCCGAGCTAAGCGATTGGTTAACAACGGCCATCTCGGAACGACTAATGTCTCCAAACGCTCGACCCAGCGGCTTATCGTCATCCCCCACTTTTGTAGATTAGCGACGCGCACTTGCCGTTGTTGAATGACATTTGGGAACACTGGAGCCGGCAAGCCGATAAATAATTGGAACGCTGGCACCACCATGGCAATGCCGGCGAACACAGAAATACCCGGCACCATCGCCAGCAATGCCAATATTAACAACACACCGCCGAATGACCTGCGTTGAAACTGCATCATAAGGTCACCAACACTGACATGGGTACTATCGATAGCTTGCAGTGTTTCTGCCAGCAGCGCCGAGGTTTTTATGCTGCTAGTATCGTCTCTGTTTTCTTGGTCGGCGCTTCCATCATTAGAGTTATGATCCATTCAATTCGTCACTTAGCAATATAGTTTGCAGTTTTGCTGTCGATTTTGCGATGTTTAATGGCATGACTGTTAACCGAGAATACGCTCTCGTTGGTAAAGTTTTATAGCTACCCAGGCGAGTGCGGCTGCGAGTATTGTGCTGCATATCATTGATAAACCAATTAGTTCTAGCGCAACAGTTTCACCCTTTAGAGTCTCGATAATAATCATGCCTTGGCTTAACGCCGGAACCCACATGTTCGAGATCGAGGGCTCTGGCGACATAAATGCCAATGACATCAAAGGTAGGGTTGGTACTAACATCACCATCCCAAGGTAAGACTGCGCTTCTTTATAACTCTTAGTGAATGAGGCGACCAAAACCATCAGCGCACAACCGGCGAATACGAATGGCAAGCAAGCAATGAAGATAGTGGCGATTTTGCCAATCCCAACTGATATTGAAATTATATCGACAGGCATGTATTCGAATGCTAGCCCTAAGCCCGTTAGCACCATTAATAGCGTTAACGATGAAAACACAATGGTGGCGCCAAGCTTTGCCAACAATACAATGTGACGCTTAACTGGCTGAGTAAGTAGAGGCTCGAGAGACCCCTTCTCTCGTTCGCCCGCGGTTGTGTCAATCGCTAGGTACATGCCGCCAGCCATGATGAACATGATCATTAAATACGGCATCATTGTCAAAAACTGCCCACTACGGGCCTGTGGAGAGGCAACATCAGACAGATTAATTCGAATTGGGTTGGCGGCTTCTGGGTTAACACCTCTTGCGCTCAGGCGTAGCGAGGCTATCTGCCCACTGTAAGCCTGAATTGCCCCTTGTACAGTATTGAATCCGATCTTTTCAAGGCCTGTTATTGAGCTGTCATGGATCAATCTTAGCGGTGCTGTGGCGCCATTGCGAAATGATTCCGGATAGTCAGCACGAATAAATAGAATTACTCGATGCTCACCCTTAGAGATAGACAGCTCTGGGTCGGCTGGTGGCTTGATAACTTCAATGTTATTTTGAGTTAGCCATTTGACCAAATTGGGCGCGTATTGCGCGCCAACAACCGGCAGCTGTAACGCCGGGGCATTAACTAAGTCCGTTTCTTCTTTAACGGTTTTGTCCAAAAACCAGATGAGCCCAAACATCAGCAACGGGAAGACTACGATCGATACCGCCATGGTGGTCAGTGTACGACGGTCGCGCGCGTTGTCGACAACCTCTTTACGTAGAATGGTCCAAAGGCTAGATAGGTGGCTTATTTTTCGAGTATGCATTTAAATCAGACCCTCTTCAGAACCGATAGCCTTGACAAAGGCGTCTTCTAAATTTGTTTGGCCGGTATCGGCTCGTAATTGTTCTGGTGAACCGCTGGCGGCAACAGTGCCATTCGCTATAATCACTATTTCGTCACACAGTGCCGCCACTTCCTGCATTACATGACTTGAAAATAATACGCAGTGCCCGGCATCTTTTAAACGCTGAATTACTTCGCGTAAGCCGCGTGTTGCCATAATGTCGAGGCCGTTGGTTGGCTCATCTAACAACACGTTTTTAGGGTTATGCACCAATGCTCTAGCCAGTGCTACCTTAGTCTTTTGACCTTGTGAAAAGCCCTTTGATCGACGATCGATGAAGTCGTTCATTTCTAATAACTCGGCTAACTGGCCGATACGCATTTTAAGTTCTTTACCAGACATTCCATGCAGTTCGCCAAAGTAACGAATATTTTCATAGGCTGTTAAACGCTCATAGATGCCTGCGCCATGGGTTAACACTCCAATTGATGAGCGTACGCCAAGTTTATCGATGGTTACGTCTAGATTATCAATTAAGGCCGTTCCGGCATCGGGTTTAAAGGCGGTATAGAGGATGCGTAAGGTTGTCGATTTGCCAGCTCCATTGGGACCGAGCAAGCCAGTGATTTTGCCATCTTCAGCGCGGAACGATACGCCATCAACTGCCTTTACTGAACCGAAATATTTTCGTAGATTTGATACTTCAATCATGGTGTAGGCCCTGTTGTGTCAATGAAGAAAGGCATGGCGCGTTCGCGCTCAATACAGTCTGATTTAACGTCTTTGAGATTCGCATCGATAACGAAGTCGCGAATTAGAAAGGGCACGCAACCGCGACCTATAACTCCGTGGCCGTGTGACGGTATCACTAGGTGCTTTGAGTTGCTGAACATCGCTGCTGCTCGCGCGCCGTTGGCGGGCGGGGTGACAGGGTCTGTTTCTCCGGAAAGGATTAGTATCGGCTTTTCACTATCGAACGCCGCTCGAAAGTCTGCGTCGATGGCTCCTCTTGGCCAAACCTGGCAGACCGCAGCTATGCCTTCTAGCATGTCGCTGCCGAAATAAGTTTCTACGGTTTGTTCTGCGGCTTTAGGGTCAACAAAGGGTGCGTCCTCGGTACACATCACTGAATTGTGCATCCCAGTGGCAAATTCATTACCTAATGATTCAGTTAGGTTGATGCCCTGTGCCGCCAACGGCGTATAATCGCCGGCATGCGCAGAAGCGATTATCATCGGTAACAGCGCCGTGCTTTCGGTCGCGTATGGCATAAATCGCACGGCTGCGAGTAGATCGCTCTCGGTGACCGTATGGTTTATTTCTTTGCCAGTGAGCGGGTGGGCGATTGACAGTTCTACTGGTTGCGTTATTAGCCGTTGCCTAAGTTGTTTAAATTTTTGCTTGATGTCGCCGAATTGTTCAAAGCAACTTGATGTTTCAGTGCAGCGTTTTACCATCCCATCGAAGGCATCTTGTGAGCGCCTCGCGATTTCTGCACCAGCCAAATTCAAACCTATATCGACCACACCGTCAATAATTAGCGCTCGGGTATACTCAGGGAAGCGTCGCAAATAGTGTTGTGCCACTCGAGTGCCGTAGCTGACACCGTATATGGTCAACTGCTCGTAGCCAGCGGCTTGGCGAACAGCATCTAGGTCTTGAACCGCAACTGAGGTGGTGTAAAAGCGTAAATTGTTATCCTTGAGTTTGCTTAAGCATGCTTGGGTTAGCTTGACCGTTTGTTCTCGATCAAAGCTGGTAGCGAGTTGGTCTTGCTCAGGCAGGTCGCATTGAAGGCTATTGGAGCGCCCCGTGCCGCGTTGGTCAACAATCAGAACATCACGTTTTTCCCGCACAAAATCCAGCGCTTGACGAAGTCCAATAGCCAGGTCAATTGAGGAGCCGCCGGGGCCGCCCTGAATCACTGTGAAGGCATCGGCTTGTGGTGTTGAAGAACTCGATGGAAGCTTAACCACGAATAAATCAATTGTCTTCCCGTTAGCTTGATTTGGGTCTTCGGGTCGAGTTAGGGTTGCGCATTCGGCATCAATTTCGACCGCCTTGTGCTTTATTTGGCAGCGCTTAAAATTGAGACTAGAGTTAGACTTCGAATTTAGTTCTTGGGCTTGGCTTGTTTTTGCGGCGATTAAAACAACAATGATTGTAGCAATAAAGGTGCAGCATAAAAAAGTCCAAGCGGCCAATCCAAATTTGGACAGCGGTAATCTCATCGAGCTAGTTCCAATAAAAATAATTGGTGTGTAACTTAACATGTTTTGTCGAACTATAGAGCAGCCTTATTGTTCTCATGTTGAGAAATAAAGCCAGTAGCAGTGGCGTGAAAGAGCCTATCGGCTATCGTCGCGTTTGGTTTGATTCCTGAGCATACCAAAAGGCCTTAAAGGGCCTTTCGGATAATGGTTTTCACTGAGTGCGAAAGCGCCACTTTGGTCTATTTTCCGTTTCATTCGAGCAATAGAACAGTTTCAAATAAACCAAAAACCAGCCTCAAATCACTACTTTCTCCTCACGCAAATCATTATCAGACGAGCCCTTAAATACTCTTCTGTTTACTGTTCAAATGAGTTTTTAGCGCATACTTCAGTGCTGCATAAACCTATTGTAATTCCGCAGAGTTGGACTTTTTAGCTTCGCGAACCATTGACCTCAACGCCTGTTCGTCCCTTAGGCTGGTAATATTGCCGTTGTGTGTTTTTAATGAATCCGAAAATTTTGCAATCAATACTAGGCTCGCCGTATTCAGTTGACGCAACGCGTTAACACATAGCTACTAATATACAGTGCCGTGGTCGCTAGCTTAGCTGGTGCCAATGGCGGTTGCTACGGTAATCCCCCCTGTAATTTCGTTTCGAGTGGCGCTAAAACAAGTATAAGCCTGAAAAACTGATGGTGTTAGCTGAATCATCGGTGTAATAGAACGGTCTTGAGCTAGGTCTTATATGTGAGATTAGACCTCAGCAAAACTCGACGAACCGATTAAAATGTCGATAATGCTTTCATTTTTGGTTGAAACTTGCCAATAGTTCGGCAATTGCTATTGCATTGCTCTAAGTAAGTTGTTTCCTTGCAACTATCGCTATTGGTGAGTTTTCCGCCTTATTGGAAGGCGTTGCAAACATTTTTTATCTCGTCCTTGAGTGATGTAGAGTTCTCAAATTACAAAAAAATGGAGTGGTTTTCTTAACTGCTGCAAACACCAACTAGAGGTTTTTATGCAACGCTTTTTATTACTCGCTACAACGCTACTGGCTATGTTTGCCCAATCTACTTTGTCATTTGCATCTGGGGGGCATTCCGGTGGTTTTAATAGTGGCAGAGATGCGAACAAGCAAGCGCGTCAGGTGGATCAAGTGTATGAAACCGGTAAAGCCATTTTCAATGGCCGAGCAAAGGGCGAGCCTTCGTTGCAATATTGTGTGGCAGTCGGCGGTCAAAAAATACCGGTGCAAAAAAAGTCACTTAAGACATTTAAAAATTCATCCTTTAATGAATTTGCCGAGAGTTTGTACCTTTGCGATCAGCCTGAAAAACCGGTGTCTGATAGCCTTACGCGAGATAGCCTACTGTACGTCGTGTATTATTTAGACAAACGGCATAAATTAGATCTTCGCGGTTCTTAAAATACCCTCCAATAATCGATCATCAACAGCAGCCTCAGAGTTGCCTAGCTTAGTCAGAGGTATTTAATTGTTATTCGGTTGTTGCTGACGTTGCTGATTTTTCAGGAAAAAATAGATTGCGATTATCGCGATCGGTAGAAATTCAAGCGCGATGATACTGGGCCAGTGTTGGTATGGTTCTAGGCCTGAATTACTTAGGTTGATGCCAGTTGCATAGCTAAGAAGAATTGTAGTCGACAGCGACCACGCCCAAACAGTTGGGCGAAGAACGGCAAAGGGCAATAGCCATACTAGGTACCAAGCATTAAATACTGGCGCGGCAAGAAATAAGCCAAGATAGAGTAGATCACCCCTGAGTTCTTGATGGGCAACTGCATCGCGCCCTTTTTTTAAATAGATAATTAGGTAAGCTGCACTAGCAAAGGCAAATGTTCCTAGCAAAGCCAGTTTGACAGCGAATACCGAAACCCATTTGCCAATGGTTAAATCGGCCAAGAGGTAAATTGGCGCATTGAATAACCAACTGTTACCCATTGCACTAAGACCGCCGGGAAACCATGCTTCCTTGATGCCGAAGGGTTGAGCGATTAGCATTGCCGTTGCCAGAAAAGCCAGCCAAGCTTTCCATTCGAATCTGAGTAAAAAGGGTAGCAGGATGAGGGCGAAAATTTTAACACCGCAGGCTAGTGCCATAAACACTCCCAAGCTGACCCATTGGCGCCGATGAAGTACCAATAACGACGATACGATCAGCAATGCGCCGAGCACATCTGGGTGAGCCGTTATTACAAACTCTTTAATTATTAGAGGGCTCCAAGCATAAAGAAGTACTGAGTTAGGCTGCGCTAACTTCAGCAATAACAATATCAGCAGCATATCAGCAGCTCCGAGCAACGCTTGAAGTGGCCATATCTCGCCTGGTGAAATTACGTATGCAAGCGCGAAGAGCCATTGACAAGTTGGGCCATAGATAGTGTCTATGGTCGGATAATTAATGCCATCTAAGATGCGTTCGAATCGGTAGCTTAAGGTCTCATGATCAAAAAAATCAGCTGGCGGCATCGAGTATGGTGAGCCAAACTCCACCGTCATACGAGCGTCCCATAGATAGCGGTAGAAATCGTCTTCTAAAACCGGAAAGGTAAGGCCGCCGATAACTCGAAACAAAATCGCAAAGCTTAGCAGTATGATTAGATTTATTTCTTGTTGCTGTCGAACATGAACATACCAAACCCAAAAACTTAAAGCAGCGCAAAAAACGCTCAAGCTCAGTAGTTGCACTAACTCAAAATCACCATCATGACGTGAGCCATTGGCCATATAGAGATAGGCACTGATTGATAAAAGCCCTGCTATTACAGCGTGCCAAGCAGGCGTTAAGCGATGTGTTGGAAAATCAGAAGTAGTGCTGCTTGGCGTCATTTTTTGGATGTCTAATTTCTCTGGTAAGGAAAGTCGCTGCTTCAGGGTCTCTATATATACATACCTTAAGAATAACTCAGGGACGAGATAGAAATAGTTTGGATTTTTTCAATCGAAAGTGAAGAACATTACAGTCAATTTATCCGTTCGTCGAGTTATGCTGAGGTTTAATAGCGATAAATGAGTTTTATTTCAGGTATCAGCTTTGGTGACCCAGTGAAGGTAAGGCTAAACCGTTAATTACAGTCATGTCAGGTATCCCTAATGCCGTATCATCATCATCGTGTCGCTGTCATCATACCCGCTTTTAATGAAGCGCTTAGTATTGAACTTGTGGTCACTGAATTGCTCAGCTTAAGGTCGCCCAAAAATAGTGATCTCCCGCTGATTGATGATCTGATTGTTGTTAATAACGGCTCCACAGATGGCACTGCTGAAATTGCAAAAGGTGCAGGAGCCAACGTATTTAGCGAGTTTCGACGGGGTTACGGTTATGCCTGTCTGCGTGGTATCGAACAACTCGAGCGAGCAGGTTGTCAAGCGCCAAACGTGGTTGTGTTTGTTGATGGTGATCATTCGGTTGACGCTAAACAGTTAGTAATACTGTTACAAGCAATCGGTGAGGGTAATGATTTGGTTGTGGGTAGCCGAGAGCGACATTTGCAGGAAGCTCAGTCAGTAGGGCCTCACCAACAGTTTGGTAACGATCTGGCCAGTAGCTTAATTGGCTTATTGTGGAATCAGCCAATAACCGATCTGGGGCCATTCAGAGCAATTCGGTATGCCGCTTTAAGGCAGCTCAACATGCAAGACCAAGGTTTTGGTTGGACTGCTGAGATGCAAATAAAGGCAATTCAGGCTGGGTTGTCGTATAAGGAGGTGCCAGTTAGCAGTTTGCGCCGTATCGGTGTGTCGAAAATAAGTGGCACGGTAGGTGGTACGATAGGAGCCGCTATCGGGATATTCTCGATGGTGTTTAAACTTTACTGGAGCGACGCTAAGTTTTTCGCCTCTTTAAAGTCGATCTTAGAATAAACTTACCCTTAACCTCACCTGTGATCACCTAATTGATAGTTTAGCGTTACGGTGTGCTCCGTGCAGCCATTAGCGAGCCTTGCTTTGCACAATCAACCTTTGAATTTTTTGCTGCTACGGTCATAATGGGCTGATAACAAAAAGGTTAACAAGGGCTGGTTATGAAAAATTTGGTGTTGCTGATATTGCTGTTAGTTGGCGCGGCATTTGTCGCAAAGATAGCTATCGAAAAGAATTATGAAAGCAAGTTAGATGACGCGATTGCCTTTACCCAAGGCTTCGTAGATATACGCTATGACGATATTAAAATTGGTTTCGATGGTTCCATCGCTATTAACGGGCTCAGTGTCACTCCTAGTGGACGCGATGAAAGCGTTAGCGTAGCAAGTATTATCGCAACGTCATCAGATCGAATGTTTCCGGTTAGAGGTATTGGAGTATTTGACAATGGCAACTTCCCAGAAACCTTTGAAGTAGATGTTCGCCAGTTTTCTGCGCCAATCGAGATACTCGAAAGTGATGGCGCGAACGGAACTTATTTCGACTTTTTGCCTAAAACTGAAGAGTGCCGCAGCTTTGCTTCCTCATTCAACTACGCTAAAGCTGGCTACTCAAGGTTTGATGCCGATATGCGAGTCGCTTTTGATTTTAGTGACGTATACAACTCAGTGGTCAGATTTGAGCAGTTTGATCAAACCGCTAGCATGACCGTTGAATGGATTTTCAACGCAAGCCAAGTCGAGCGTGTTTTTATGCGCCAGTCAGACCAGTTGCCGGTCGACGACATAAGGGTCACCTATGAGCTTGAACCTGACGCCGCCGAACGGTTTGTTGCGCAATGTGCCAAAGTTTTTAGCATAACACCGGAAGTCTATCTTGAAAAAGTAGTTGGTTCAGCCAAGTACTCGCAAAACAGTTTTGGCGCCGATCTTGGTCCAGACATGCGTGCCGCGCTGGTTAAATTTATGCAGGGTGGATCGCAGTTTAGCTTAACCTCGAAGCCTGGGCCTCAGTTGAAAAAATTTGAACAGCTTCAATTTTATAAAGCTAAAGATATATTGCGCTGGATGAACCTGACTGTTTCTTTAGACGATGATAAGATTCCGTTAACGGCCTCTGTTGTAGCCAACGAGAGCGATTCTGAAGCTGACGATAGTGCGGCACAGGAATCTAAACCCAAGTACTTTTCGGCACCAGCGGCAGAAGCTAAAAATCATATCGGCCGTTGGGTACGTATTAAACGAAGCGATGAGCGCAAGCCGTTAGAAGGCGAGCTTACTGGTATTGATGCAGGTAATCGCTTGATGGTTGAAATGTATCAGTACGGGGGGCTTATGACGCTTAGTGTTGGTGTTGAAGAGATTGAACAATTTCAAGTTCTTGATAAGTAGCGCTCTGCAAGAGGCGCGGCAAGTAACGGAATCTGAATGCTCGAACCACCGAGAATCGACGACTTTGCCCTTGAGCTTGGTCAAGGGTCTGAGATCGGCCTAGCGCTATCTTTGGCAACCATGATGTTCTCGGTTGCGCTAGGTTTAAAGCCCTCGAGTTTTGCTTTTTTACGCTCAGCTCCACGGGCATTTTTAATTGGCATTGCTGGGCAACTATTTGCATTGCCTATTTTAACCATCACGTTGTGTGTGTTGATTCAACCGATGCCATCGGTGGCCTTAGGTATGATTTTGATTGCCTGTTGCCCTGGCGGTAACGTCTCGAATATGCTGGTTTTATTGGCACGAGGCAATACCGCTTTATCGGTATCTTTAACCGCCACTTCTAGCCTTGCTGCGGCATTCATTACACCTGTCGCGGTAGTGTTCTGGAGCGGTTTGTACCCGCCAACTGCAGAACTTCTTAGTCAAATTGAATTTGATGCGATCAGTTTTTTGCTTCAAACGTCTGTTGTTTTAGCCTTACCATTGGTGATAGGCATCGCGGTCAATGTTTATCTACCTAGGCTCGCCGCCGCAATTCGACAGCCCTTGGTGTGGTTGTCAAGCACTACCTTGTTGGTGTTAATATTGCTCGGCGGCGCTCGTTATTGGTCGGATTTCGTATTGATTGGTGTGAGCCTTGTCGGATTAGTTGCCTTACATAATGCATTAGCTTTCTTGCTCGGCAATATGTTGGCACGTTTAGGCCGCGTCAGTATTGCCGATCGTCGAGCGCTGACTTATGAAGTAGGCATTCAGAATGCTGGCCTCGGTATTGTTATTCTGCTCACGCAAATGGGAGGGCTTGGCGGTGCTGCGGTGGTCGCTGGTCTATGGGGCACATGGCATATTATAGCCGGCCTAATATTGGTAATGGTATTTCGTGTGGCTGATAAATTAAGCGTTAGAGAATAATAGTATAAATACCAATGCTAACGCGAAGTAGAGAGTAGAGAACATTAGAAATTCATTACAAAAGGATAATTTATGTACGACCTAAAAATCATCAACGGTTTAATCATCGACGGAACAGGCTCAGAAGCCTTTCAAGCTGAAATCGGAATACGCGACGGGGTAATCGTCGATATTGGCGATGCGAAGGGCGATGCTAAGCAGATTATTGATGCTGCTGGTGCGATTGTGACGCCTGGCTTTGTCGATTTACATACTCACTACGATGGGCAAATCTCATGGGATGAGGAACTAATGCCATCTGTGAACCACGGCGTAACGACAGCGGTACTTGGTAACTGTGGTGTTGGTTTCGCACCGTGCCGCGCAGATGATCGAGACCAACTGATTCGACTGATGGAGGGCGTAGAAGACATTCCTGGGTCAGCTTTGCATGAAGGTATAAAATGGGAATGGGAGACATTTCCTGAATACATGAATGCGATTGAAAAACGACCGCACACCATCGACTTTGCAGTGATGGTGCCGCATGACCCATTGCGAGTGTATGCCATGGGTGAACGAGCGATGTTTGATGAACTCGCAAATCAACAGGAAATAGCGACCATGCGCTCGTTAGTTCGAGAGGCAATGGAAGCCGGCGCGGTCGGGTTTTCGACCGGTCGAAGTGATTCTCACAAGACCTCCGACGGCGACTGGACGCCAGCCAGTGAAGCCGCTCAGGAAGAACTTGTCGGAATCGCCGAAGCTTTTCAGGGCCTAGACTATGGCGTGCTACAAGCCGTTAACGACTTTGATATTTCACGCCCAGAAGATAATTTTGAGCACGAGTTCAGTATTATGGAGGCGTACTTTAAGGCGAGTGGTGGACGACCTGGATCTATGTCGTTAATGCAACGAGACTTTGCCCCCGATGATTGGTTAAAGATTATCGCAGGTAGTGAAAAGATGAATGCCGAAGGCTTGGACATTAGTTTGCAAGTTGCGCCGCGCGCGATAGGCGTATTTAGCGGATTGAATTGTACTTTTCATCCGTTGATGGGGCACCCAAGCTACATTGCTATTAGCGATAAAAGTTTGTCGGAGAGGGTGGCTTTCATGCGCGACCCAGCGTTTAAAAAGCAGCTGTTATCCGAATCACCCGTTGCCCTGTGTGGCGAAGGCTCAGCCGTGCCACCTATGGTTGACGTTATGATCGCACAGTTTCCAGCGATGGCTGAAAAGTTCTTTAAGCTGGATCACGAGGGGGTTGTTGACTACGAGCAGAGTAATGAGACGTCTATTGCCGGTAAGGCTCGTAAGGAAGGCCTTTCAGTTTGGGAAAAGACCTACGATCTAATGCTTGAAGATGATGGTCACGCGTTGATCTATTTTCCGGTGTTTAACTATACCGAGATGAATTACGACAATGTCTACACCATGCTGACGCACCCTAAAGCGCTACCGGGGCTGTCTGACGGTGGAGCCCACGTCGGGACGATCTGTGACGCGAGCTTTCCAACCTATTTACTCGCCTATTGGACTCGAGATCGAAAAGCTAAGAATCGCCCAAGCATTGAATTGGAACGCGCAGTTCAAATGTTAACCGCAGACGGAGCTGATTATTTGGGCATGCATGATCGGGGGCGCTTAACGGTTGGATTAAAAGCCGACATTAATGTCATTAATTATCAATCTCTAGAGCTAGGTGTGCCACGAATGGTGCAAGATCTTCCCGCTGGGGGGCAGCGCCTTCTACAACCAGTAAGTGGTTATAAGGCGGTGTTTGTGAGTGGTGAGCAGGTGATCGCCGATGATCAAGTCTTAGCGGCGAGACCGGGTAAATTAGTTCGTATGGGAAGATGACAGACGCTATTTTTATACCAAATGTTTCGATACTCTTTGTTCCTATTTCAACGGCAACATTAATCGAGCGATGAAAATGCGATCGATTAATGTTTAACCATAGTTAAGCCTTAGTTAACTAATTATGCTGAGCTCTCGTTAAGTAATCAGAGTAGAAAAATAGCAATGTAGTGACAGGAGCTACCGCCAATCACAAACAGGTGCCAAATTTCGTGACACCAGGGATACCAGTGATCGAGTACGTAGAACACCACCCCAGCGGTGTAGACGATGCCACCTGCAAGCAAGTATCCGAAGCCGACTGACGACATGCCGGCCATCATTGAGTCGAGTGTAAATACACAGGCCCAGCCCATCATCAAATAAATCACAATTGGGATGACGCGTGGGCCTTTAATCGGCAAGTTCTCAATGATCATACCGATCACGGCCAATGCCCAAACCACCCCAAATAGCCACCACCCGGTTACTCCCTTTATGGCGACTAATGCAAAGGGTGTATAGGTGCCCGCGATCAGTAGGTAGATCGCCAAGTGATCGAAGCGCTGGAAAACCTCTTTAGTTCGGCCTTGGAAACTGTGGTACAAGGTTGAGCACAGGTAAAGTAAAAACAGCGCTCCGCTATATACGCTATAGCTAATAATTTTGAGGGTGTCACCTTCAACCGAGGCTAAAGTGACGAGTACCGTAGCTCCGATTAGCGCGAAAACGGCTGCGACTAAATGGCTTACACTATTAAATATTTCGCCTTTATACATGTTTTAATAATTTTAGGTTTTCTTTGATGAATGCAAGATCGGCTAAGCTTCAAGTGCGGTTTTGTAAATGCTTTTTATTGGCTTGGCAAAGACTTCTCTTACCATTGGCTCAAAGAGCTTTAGCGACAGTTTGGGCTTGCTGTCATCAAACGCCAAGTCATCGTAATTATCGACAAATCGCAGAGTGTGTTGGTAATGTGGGTGATCTTTAAATTGTTCTCGCATGTTTCTGTCAATCCCGAGGTGATGAAAGAAATTGTAGCCTTGAACGATCGCATGGTGTTTGATCATCCATAAGTTTTCATCACTGATAAACGGTTCAAGAATAGCCGCTGCGACATCGGCATGGTTGGTGCTTCCTAAGGTATCACCAATATCGTGTAATAAGGCGCACACCACGTATTGATTGTCTTCACCCGCTTGCGCAGCCAGCTCGGCGGTTTGTAAGCTATGCTGTAAACGGTCGACAGGGAAGCCTCCGTAATCTTCATTAAGCAATTCCATGTGGGCTAAAATACGGTCAGGCAACTTAGTGAAGAACGCCATTTGTTCGCCCATGATCGATTGCCAATCTTCGGCTGTACTGTCGGACATTTTACTGAAATTTGCTTGCATCATTCTCTCTCGTTAGAATTTTAACCTAAGTATGATTATTAGAGACCTCTGCATAACTCTAGTGCAAAAGGAAAATGAGAAAATATTTTCAAGATTTTTATCAAAAATGAGTGTAATAGCCAGCTATTGCGGGATGTTTTGGTAAAAATCTTGGAAACTATTAGCCATTTTATCTTGTGCTACAGTTATGCAGAGGTCTCTATTAGGTATTGATCGCTAGATATTAATGATAACCAAAGCCAGTGCTCTTGGTGTGTAAAGGGCTATTTTGATATTGTGATGTATGATGGGGCACTTTGACAACAACGTAGTGACAGTAAGTTGATTAAATTAGCACTAAATCTAGCGTGGACAGCCGTTTTAATTTCTTGTTTTGGATCTACCGCAACTGCTCAGTGGAAAGACGCTGACCTTGATTGGACCCTTAAACGTGACCGAGATGGCATTCGGATCTTCCTCACTAAGGTTCCAGGTTCAAAGTTTCGAGCGATCCTATCAATCATGGAAGTAGAGGCCAGCACATCGCAGTTAGCGGCGTTGGTAATGGATTTAGATAATTGTCCTAATTGGGCTGCGATGTGTAAGTCGGCTGAGATTGTCGAGCAGATATCAGCCGCTGAATGCTACGTGCACTCTATTAATGATGCGCCATTTCCCGTCAGGGACAGAGATATAGTTGCACATGTTCAGTGGTCTTATGACAAGCAAACTGGCAATGTCTCTATGCGTAGCGATGCAGCACCCGGCCGACTGCCAAAGCGCAAGGGTATCGTGAGGGTACAATACGCTTCTTCTGAATGGCATTTTACTCCCCAAAGTAATGGCATGGTTTTAGTTGAGAATTATGCCCATGTCGACCCGACCGGAAACGTGCCTGCGTGGCTAACAAATCTATTGATCGTGGATTCGCCGTATCAAAGCCTAAAAAATATGCGCAAGCTATTATCTACCGGGGCTTATAGCGATGCAGAGGTGGGTTTTATTCAACTAGAGTCTCATCTTAATAAGTAGCAGAGACAGCGGACTATAAAAATTAAAATAGTTTTTCTCGACATTGACTTGATACACATGAATTACACTAGAATCAAAACTAGTCTTAATTAAACCTTCCACGGAATTCATCATGATTACACTCCATCATTTACGCATAGGGCGCTCACTTTTCACTGTCTGGTTACTCGAAGAAGTTGGCGCGGAGTATGATCTGAAAGTTTATCTACGCGACCCTGAGACCATGCGTTCGCAAGCTGATATCAAAGCAATTCATCCCTTAGGTAAAAGCCCAATTATCGAAGATGGTGATCTAATGCTTACTGAGTCGGGTGCGATTACCGGTTATATATTGGAAAAGTACGACACTGAGTACAAGTTGCACCCGAGTCTTGACGATCTTGGTCAGTGGGCGACTTACAATCAATGGCTCGCTTACCCTGAAGGATCAGTATTTTCGCCCTTATTATTGAAAATGTTAACCCTTCGAAGTGGTGCTGATCACCCTGTTATTACGCCATTTAGTGACGCCGAAATAAAACTTCACTATGACCACATTACTAATAAATTGGCTAACAACGAGTATATTCTTGGCGACCAATTCAGCGGCGCCGACTTTGGCATCTGCTACGTTGTTTCAATGGGTGAACGCTTAGGCCAATTAGATGGCTATACCAAACTACAGGCTTATATGAAACGCTGCATGAGTCGCCCCGCATTCTTAAGAGCGGTGGAAAAAGCAGTCGAATAAGCTCGCAAGTGTTAATTGCGAGCCCTGCAGTGCCGGGAGTTCGCAGTTGGCATCGATAACTATAGTTGAACTTTTCTAGTTGAACCTTATAGCTGAAAGTTGTAGGCAATGATGTTTCTCTTTGATGCCAAACCCTTCACGTCGAACCCTTCACGTCGAACCCTTCACGTCGAACCCTTCGTGTCGAACCCTTCTGAGTTTTAAGGTAGCTGATTTTTATCGACCGGTGTTCATAGCATGTGAGTCAAATAAATAAATGCATCTCGAATATCGAAAATAAAAGAGAAGCAAATCACCGCGGTGATTACTCCAGACCAAATAGTGAACGCCGATCTTTGGCCAAAGAATGGCCGTTTAGACAATAATTGATATAAAGCGGGTGCCCAAAAAATCAGGTGGACTAAGGCGATAAAGCCTGAATAATTTGGCACACCAAATACATTGCCCGCGACGGCTCCGAAGGCCATTCCTGCGAAAAAACCGCCGACTACCCAGCGGGCAATAACATGGTTTTTGAGAAAAAATAGGCCAGCTAAAAATGACGCCATCATACAGGCAAGCCAAATTTGGACCCACTGTGGCGAATTATCAAATCCTTGTTTGTCAAATATCTGCATTGCCAGATGGCCGTGTTCAATTTCTTCTGCCGAAAGCGTGCCGGTGCTTAAAATCAGTGAAATAATACAAACGGTTAGAGTTGAAATATAACGCATTGGTGTGCTCCTTTGAGTTAACAGGCTGGAATTAATAAACGCGATCCTGCTAGTTTATCTATAATCTAAGCTATATCTGTTTTACCGTACCATAGGTTTTGGCTTAATGTCATTACTCACTAGAATCATCGGGTTCAAGTCATTAACAATCGCTATCAATTAAATGTCGATCAAATTATTCCATCGTTATATAGGCTTGCTACTCTGTCTAATAATGCTTTCAATCAGCATTACCGGAGTTATTTTAGTTTGGAAAAAAGAGTACCTTTGGCTGAGTGTCGACGGAGCGCGTCAAGCTGTCGATCGCAAGCTGCTAGCTAAGGCGATCGAAAACATTGAATCCAGCTATGGTAACGGCGAGGTTACGTTTATTCAGCTTTACAGCGAAGATTTGAGTATTCATAAGGTGTTTTTAAGCGAGCGACGCTATGCATGGCACAATCAACGCGGTGATAAAGTCCAAGTATGGTCTGGTAACCAACGCTGGGAAGATTTTTTTTTAGACCTCCATCACCGTTTCCTAATGGGCAATACAATTGGCTTGAATATCGCAGGATTTGGCGGATTGCTGGCGCTACCTCTGCTCTTGCTTGGGCTCATTCTTTGGTGGCCCCGGCGGCGAACGCTGTCGCTTGGTATCAGGCCTAAATCGCTTAGGCGTGGTGCGCTAATGGTGAGTCACGCAAATATCGGAGCGATATTTTGCTTGCCGATTTTATTGCTTACGATCACTGGGGTTATACTGGTTTATCCGCAAGAGTCGAAAGTTGTACTATTAGAGAGTATCGGTGCTGACGGCCCTGCCATTATTGATCACGCTAGGTTTGACGCGAGTAAAGGCTTACCCACTTGGTCGACAGCGATTGAGATGGCGGGACGCAAATTTCCTCAATCTCGTATACGTTCTGTTCAACCTAGCTCGGCAAGGTCAAATAAGAAGTCAGTGAATGTTCAGCAGAAAGAGGGTTGGCACCGCCTCGGCCGCAGTTCGATAACATTTCATGCGAACGGCGAATTAACGATTCAAGACGAGCTGGCGCAATTAACGGCTAAACGAGTATTCGGCTTTTCATATCCGCTACACACAGCCAAATTAGGGCTGGCTTACCGAATTTTTATTAGCTTGGTTGGCCTAGGCTTTGCTTTTCTGAGCCTGCTCGGCTTGATCTCCTACCTAAAACGTAATGGCTAGTTATTGTAATGTATAACTTCTATTTCCAGATCGTCGATTATATGGAAGTAAAAATTTGAGCTAGGTTTGGAATTTGATTCTTCGTTTTGATAATGACGGTGGTTGTGTGGTTTATAGCCGGCGGCCAAAACTCGCGCTTCAATTAATGCCAAGTCATCAACTATTATTCCTAGATGGTTCAGGTTTTTGATGGTCTTGAAGCCATTGCTAGCTGCGGCTGATACTTGATCATTGGTATAGATCGCGAGGTATGAATCCGCGCCGCCAACGTGCACCGTATAACCGTTGTCCATAGCCTCACCTGACCAGCGAACCTGCCAGTCGAATATGTTGCACAAGATTGAGGCTGTCGCATCGGGGTTGCTGACAGTGATATTAGCGTGTTCTAAATAAGCTTCTTTCATGATTTTATCCATTTGATTATTGCTGTAGAAAGAAGTTTAATACCTCAAGTTAACTTGAGGTAAAGCACTTTTTAATAATTCGGGAGCTACAGCATAATGGTCACTATTCACAACGATAAGAAAGCTGTTAAAGGTTCGTTACTTAGTATTGGTGATGTAGCCAAGCGCACTGGCACTAACGTCTCGACGATCAGATTTTATGCTGACCAAGGTCTGATACCAGTCGCTCGCAGCAATAGTGGTCATAGAGTTTTTGCGCGGGCTGTTATCAGAAGAGTTTCATTCATTTTGATTGCTCAAAACCTAGGTTATTCGCTTAGGCAAGTAGGGCAAGCGTTGAACTCTCTACCTGACAATCGCACGCCTAACAAGTCTGATTGGACTCGCCTAAGTAAGAAGTTTAGTAAAGAGATAGAGCAGCGGATTGAAAGCTTAAGAACACTGCAAGCGAAGCTAGATGGGTGTATAGGCTGCGGCTGCCTATCGTTGCAAAGTTGCAGACTGTATAACGCTAATGACTCAGCGGCCGAATTTGGATCGGGGCCAAGGTACCTGCTTGGTGATCGTTACTCGCCTGATAAATGACATGCTCACTTGGTACTTGCAAGTGAGCATCATGCACTAACCAGTGCGGTAGTAGGTCGGCTAGTTTTCTGACGAGATAATCTTTTCCTCGACAACCGCCAAGTCCGATTTGGGGAAATCAGAGAATGGAAATGGGCGTTGATCGCTATTAAACGTTACGTAGCGCAATATTTCTTGCACATAGCGGCTAAGGCTGTCGCCGAAACTCAATAGCTGTGCATTCGGTGCGCCGCTAATCAAGGTAAACGCACATTGAGCCACTACCACTGCAGCGATCACCAGTTGTGACATATAGAATACTATCCAAAATAGTGCCACGAACAGAACTCGCATCCAGCCTGCTTTGCCTTCATATTGGGTTGACATAAGAACCTCCTAATTGATTTGGTATTCTATATCTAAGGGCAATTGAAAAAATTTAAAGTTAGCTTGGCTGGGATTGTCATGATCAGAGCCACCTTACGGCTTAGATGGCTATTTGTTATCTGTTAGAGGCTTTTGTGTTTTTGGCCGAGGGCTGGTTATAAGCTTGGTGAGGGCCTTCAAATCACTTTGACAGTTTTGTCTTGCCGTTGTAGCATCATATATATCATATAAATATACAGAGCATGGCCAAAATCTTGGTTTGCTCTCTTGTCTAAGAACATATCTTGTGGATGGTTGCCAGCCAGCGCAAGAATTAGTTTTGTTGGGGCAGTTAGGGGTAGGCCCCATAGAGGATTCAGTATGAAAATCACAAACTTTCGGCTTTACTCGGTCAAGCCTCGGTGGCTATTTTTAGCCGTCGACACTGATGAGGGCATTACCGGGTGGGGCGAGCCGGTAATTGAAGGTCGAGCACACTCGGTGGCGGCGGCGGTTGAAGAGCTATCTAAATACCTTATTGGTAAAGACCCACGTCGCATTAACGATCACTGGCAAACAATGTATCGCGGAGGCTTTTACCGAGGCGGACCAATTTTGATGTCCGCGATTGCCGGTATTGACCAAGCCTTGTGGGATATCAAGGGTAAAGCGCTTGGCCAACCGGTGTATGAACTGCTCGGTGGTCTGGTACGCGACAAGATGAAGACGTATTCGTGGGTTGGTGGTGACGACCCTGCGCAAGAAAGTGAACAAATGCGCACTCTAATGGAGAGCGGCTGGGATACTTTCAAACTAAACGGCTGTGGTCGTTTGCAAATGATTGATGGGCATAGAGCCGTCGACAAGGTAATCGAGCGCGTTGCGACTATTCGTGCAAACTTGGGGAGTTCGATAGATTTTGGCTTAGACTTTCATGGTCGAGTTTCAGTGCCTATGGCAAAGGTATTATTGCGAGAGCTAGAGCCATTTCGACCACTATTTGTAGAAGAACCGGTGCTTGCTGAACACGCGGAGCAATATTCTGAACTGAGTCGAGGCACCAGTATCGTGTTGGCTGCCGGTGAGCGTATGTACAGTCGCTTCGATTTCAAAAGAGTATTTGAAGCGGGTGGTATTGGCATTGTTCAGCCAGATCTTTCGCATGCTGGTGGTATTACCGAATGTATGAAAATAGCCTCGATGGCAGAAGCCTATGACGTTGCGCTTGCGCCTCATTGCCCGCTCGGGCCAATAGCTCTAGCGGCTTGTCTCGCGGTTGATTTTGTTTCGTATAATGCCGTGATTCAAGAGCAGTCGATGGGGATTCACTATAACCAAGGCGCAGAGTTATTGGATTACGTCAAAAATAAGCAAGATTTCAACATAAGTGATGGCTACATTAAGCCGCTACCTAAGCCGGGTCTGGGTGTCGATGTTGACGAGGATCACGTAAAAGAGATGGCTAAAGAAGGTTGTGATTGGAAAAACCCAATTTGGCGTCATCAGGATGGCTCAATAGCTGAGTGGTGATTTGGCTCGCAGGGCTTATTTAACAGCTTCTTACTTAACACCCTCCTTTAGGGCCGCGACGATAATTGCTAAGGCATTATCCATTAACAGTGAGGCGTTCTTAGCCGCCTCTTCAGGTTTGTTAGCCACAATCGCATCGTAAATTTGTTTGTGCTCATGATGGTTACCAGCGCGCACACCGGTGCGCATGTTGGTAAAGCGAATGCTAACCCTGAGGGTGGTATCGATAATCCGACCTAACTGGCTAAAGAATCGGTTTTCGCTCGCGTCTAGAATGCTTAAATGAAAGGCGATATCGGCTTCAAGCGGATCGTCTAAGCCGCTCTCAGCTTGTTTCATTCGGTTTAGTGCGCTGCCTATTTGAGAAATTTTCTCGCTGTTCTGTCGTTGCGCCGCCAACATTGCCGCTTGCGGCTCGACGGCAACACGCAACTCTGCGAATTCGCGTAATAATTCCAAAGATGGGTTTGATTCTCGCATCCAGCGCAATACATCAGCGTCGAAAAGATTCCATTCTGATTCAGGAAGTACTCGTATCCCTTGGCGCGCTCTTGAGGTTAGCAGGCCTTTCGCCGCCAGCGACTTAACTGCTTCGCGAGCCGCACTGCGGCTGACTTTAAGTTGCTCACACAAAACCGCCTCACTCGGCACTGGGTTGTGCTCACCGTACTTACCCGTGATGATGGCGCTGCCAAGCGTGTCGGCAACTTGCTGGGTGAGGTTCATGCCTCGGTTTTGGGGATTCATTTAATCGGTGGGCCATCATTGATTTGATTTGCGTAATCTATTGTATATAAATGTGATAATTGCCGCAATTTGCTTTGCTAGTATCTGCGCATTGATTGATATATCGTATTTATCTGATAATATTGATGTTAAGCACGCGTATCCGTGGCTATACAGTACGTAAACTGCTTGCCTAAGCACTGATTGATTAAGTACTGTTTGCCTCAGCACTGATCAGGAATTTATAAACTACCACTAGGAATTTCAATGACCGCCCATATTCATGTTTCAAGCGACTCATCGTCTGTAGCTGTTTTTTCGCTTTCTAATGACCGAATTAGTTACCTATTTCAAGTTTCTCCTGAAGGGTTCTTAGAGCACTTGCATTTTGGTGCTAAGGTCATTCCTGCGGCTAATTATCCGAGCCAAGCTAAGCGACTTCATCGCGGTTGCGTACTGGAATTTCAAGATTCGACATATTACAACTTGTCCGACGTTGCGCAGGAATACCCGGTGTTCGGCACCAGTGATAATCGCAATCCGGCTTTGCATCTTATTAATGCCGATGGCAATAGTACCCATGTGTTCCGTTATGCCAGCCATGAAATCGTTGACGATAAACCATTGATTGAAGGTTTGCCGAGTGCGCGAGGTGGCAATAGCCAAAGCCTAATTGTCACTTTGCTTGATGAGGTTACTAAGCTCGCCGTTGAACTGTGTTACACCGTGTATGACCAACATGATGTAGTGGCACGATCAAGCCGAGTTATTAACAATGGCGATGCCCGGGTGACCATCACACAGATAATGAGCTCTTGCTTAGATCTGCCTGCCGCGGATTATGATTTGATGCATCTTAAGGGCACTTGGGCGCGTGAACTCAATCAAGACCGAATGCCAGTTCCGAAGGGGCGCTTTGTGATCGAATCGGCGACTGGCTCTAGCGGTAATGTGCACAATCCGTTTATAGCGGTGATGGACCGAAGTGCTAACGAACAGCAAGGGCGAGTCTTCGGCACTGCATTTGTCTACAGCGGTAATTTTGCCATAAATGTAGAGCAGGGAGAGTTCGATTCAGTACGTGTTACCACCGGCATTAATCCATTTAATTTTCAATGGCACCTCGATGCTGGAGAGTCGTTTGCTGCGCCAGAGTCGCTGCAGGTTTTTAGTGACGCTGGTCTCAACGGCATGAGTCAAATTTGGCATCGCTTCATAAAACAAAAGGTTAGCCCAGAACGGTTTAACGGTCAGCCAAGACCAAGCTACCTAAACTCTTGGGAGGCGGCCTATTTCGATATCGATGAGAGTAAAGTTTTAGCACTAGCTGATATTACCAAGTCGCTAGGTTTGCAGATGCTGGTGGTTGATGATGGCTGGTTTGGAGGGCGTAATGATGATACTACCTCGCTAGGTGATTGGTATCCTGACAAGGCGAAGTTTCCGGAGGGAATCGAATCCGTTGCCGCCAAGGTGAAAGCTAAGGGCCTAAAGTTTGGCTTATGGTATGAGCCTGAGATGGTTAACCCGCAGAGCCAGCTGTATCGTGATCACCCTGACTGGATAATCGGCGTACCCGATAGAGTTAGTTCAAAAGGGCGTAATCAATTGGTGTTGGATCTATCACGCCAAGAAGTACAAGAATATTTATTTTCACGAATCGACAGTGTACTAAGTTGCGGCAATATCGATTACGTAAAGTGGGATATGAACCGCACCATGAGCGAGATTGGCAGTGCTAATCTGCCGCGTGACCGTCAATTAGAAACACCGCACCGATACATGCTTGGCCTGTATCGCTTAGTCGATCGCATTGTTAGCAAGTATCCCGAGGTTCTGTTTGAAAACTGTGCGTCAGGCGGCAATCGCTTTGATCTTGGTATGTTGCACTATATGTCGCAAGGTTGGGTTAGTGATATGTCGGAACCTATTGGCCGCTTACCTATCATTAACGGTGCCTCGCATTTATTTCCACCTTGTGTGCTGGCGTCTTATATTTGCCCGGTGCCAAGTCATTTGAATGGTCGCCAAGTATCGCTTAAAACGCGGGCCGAAGTCGGATTTTTCTGCGCGGCACGCGGTTTGTCATTGAATGTTGAGGATGTGGAGAAAGATTTTGAAGCCTTGCAATACTATGCCAAGCTCTACAACGAGACCGCGGACGACGTGGTCAATGGCAAATTCTATCGAGTACAATACCAAGACAACGAGGTTGTCTGGCAGCTTAACTCAGCCGACGGAAACACCGTTTACTTAGGTTACTTCCATATACTGTCAGCCGCCAATCTTCCGTTTAGGAGGGCGCGCTTATTAATGCTAGAAGCGGATGCACAATATCAATTACTTGATAAGCAATCCGCAGCAAGCGAGTTGTCATTCGGCGGCGATGCCCTAATGAATATGGGTTTAGATATGCCGTATGTTTGCGCTATGCAACCAGACCAAGCTGATTACTTAGAGAAGGGCGATTTCGCCTCTCGATTATTCGTTTTCAAAAAAATCTAGATTCGATTAGCTCTACTGCCTCGGATAGTGCTACTCGCCCCGAACAAAGCTGAGCCCGACTGCCCAGCGGTCGGGGAATCCCGGCCAAGGGGCGTTTAACTTACCGTCTTGCCCTTTGCTTTGCGTTGCTGACACGCGAGTTGGTAAGTACTCGCCAGCGGCGTTGTCTTGCTTTACATGGTGATCTAAAAACGCTAAGACCATGTGTTTGTTAATTCGCGTAATAGTCTCCGAGTTCCAGCTTGGTTCGTAATAATGACCAATATCCAAATCGTTACCGTAGGCGGCCGCAGGAGCTGGATGAGCGGCGATATTATGTCTGGCATTTTCGTACACCATCATGTACTTGTGTTTTGAACCGATCTGCATGAACAGCGTAGCGACCCCGTCCTCGAAACCTGATACGTCGTCTTGGTCACCCGCGACGAGCATTGTCGGAATGGTAATATTGGCAAGTGAATCGGCTTTATGCACGAATTGTTCTCCGCCCCAAGGCGCGAACGAGACCATCGCTTTCCAGCGCGGGTCAACGCTATCTCTGCCGGCCGCACAACTATTGAGCGTCGTTGCTAAGGTCTCTAATGACTCGGCAGGAAAGCCTAAGCCAGCTAGAAATTCAGGGCTGAAGTTATAGCAGCCTCCAATAGTGTTTATCGCTCCATAACCGCCCATCGAATAACCGATAACAGCGGCTGAGGTAGCATCTATCAATGGCGAAAATTTCGATGAGGCTTGGCTTAGATGATCAAGCACAAACTGTTGGTCACGTGCCCGATTGTACAAAGTACTTGCAAAGCCTGCGCCTGGGTTTTTACTGAAATCGATCTCTCTATTGGTTGAGTCGGTGTGATCAATGCTGGCAACAACGTAACCGTGACTTGCGAGGTGCTCGGCTAGGTAGAACATCATCGTGCGGTAGCCGGTGTAGCCGTGCGACAAAACAATCAACGGGAATTTCCCTAGTGACATGTCGAGGTCTGTGTCACGGTAGGCGTCACCCTGCAGCTCAAAGGGCGTGCCTGAACGGGTTTGATCTTGGTAGGTCGCCTTAAGCACAGGGGTTTGTTTTGGATCTGCGGTCTTGGCGCCGATCTTGGAACTGACCTTGGCAATAGGGTACCAGATCTCAAGGGTGAGTTTTCTATTTGCGGTGCTCAGAAAATCTGTCGTATTTAGCTGATTAGGGTGGTCTATATTAACCGTACGCACACCGACATTATAGTCTCCTGTCTGAGCCAATTCAGGCGTCACACTGGGTTGCTTGGTAAATAATTGTTCGCCTGAATATGATGGGGTAGGCGCTAATAAAATCAGTGTTATGGCTAGTGTAATTACCGATGTTTTTACTTGGGCTGCAAGGGTGTGCATGATCGACTCCGTTATTGAATAATAAGTATACGATACTTCAGCTAAACTCGACGAACGAATAGAGGTGTCTAATAGAAATGTCAGTCACTTTTAAGCTTTGGCTTGAGGCTCTTTAATTCGGCGTTGAGACTCTTTAATTCGGCGTTGATACTCTTTAAATTTGGCGTTGATACTCTTTAAATTTGGCGTTGATACTCTTTAAATTTGGCTTGAGGCTCTGGCTAGTTACTCTAAGTAAGTTGCCTTCCTGCAATGATCGTTATTGGCGGCGTTTTGCGACTCAATTGAAGACATTCCAAAGCCATTTTATCTTCACCTAGAGTTATGTTGTGCTCACTATTGAATAGTTCGCTTAGCTCGTCGCGACGTATACGCTACTCGGTTATACTATGTCACATTGGGGGCTCTACTAGGTGTGGAGCCGGGTACCACACCGTTGTGTGAAACATCAGTGTGAAACATCTGGTTTGAACGGATTATGAAACAAAAGACAATACTCAGCTTAGTGCTGAGCCGCTTGTGGCAATTGGTTTGTATATTTACTTTAGTAGTGAACGTATTTGCGGTGAGCAGCTATGCACAAGATACTGAGGCGCAAGATAAGCTGGCAATAACACCGAGTCCATCAAACTCTGCCTCGTCACCTAGCTCTGGGCTTGGTAATGAGACATTTCAAGATTATTACGATCAGGTCTATCAAATTAGAGTTGTCTCGCCAAAAGCTGGTAGCAAATCGTCGATAGGCTCAGGCTTCCAAGTTTCAAGTGATGGTCTAATCGTGACCAACTATCACGTGATTTCATCATTTGCTCAAGCGCCAGCGAACCATAAGATTGAGTATCAATCGCATACGGGACAAAAGGGTGACCTAGAGTTATTAGATTTCGATGTTATTAATGACTTAGCGATACTACGACACTCATCACCAAGCTCTCGATTTCTTAGTTTTAGCGATACCATGCTTAGTAAGGGCGAGACGGTGTATGCATTAGGTAATCCACGCGATTACGGCACTAGCTTAGTCAAGGGCCCCAATAACGGCATGGTTGAGCATAGTTATAATGAGCAAATATTATTTTCCGGCAGCTTAAATCCCGGTATGAGTGGCGGGCCTGCCGTTAACGCACTCGGTCAAGTGGTTGGAGTAAACGTCGCAACCGCAGGCAGTCAGCTGAGTTTTTTGGTGCCGGCTAACAATGCGATTCAACTGGTTAACGCTGGACGAACGATTCCTCAAGCTGATTATCAAAATGAAATTGCGCGTCAAATAAAACAATGGCAACGGCCCCGTATCCAACAGCTACTTGATAACGAATGGCCAGCCGAACAGTTTGCCGGTTTAGAGTTATTTGGCGAAATTCGAAAAGATTTTCAATGTTGGGGGCAAACCAACGAGTCGAATAAAGAGCGTGATATTGCGTCGGTTTCTAAAAGCTGCCGTGCCGGCAATTCTCTTTATTTGGATGCGTCTTTGACGGTCGGCGAGCTGTACTTTAGTTTTGATCAGTCGTCAGCCGTAACGCTTGGGGAATTGCAATTTACCAGCGCTATTCGCCCTTGGATGTCGGCTAATAATACTTCTAATTATGAGCATTCAAGCAATTATCGGTGTCATGTTGATTTTCTGCAAGGCAGTAAAAATAGTCAGCAATTTGTTCGCGCGACCACCTGTATAAGGTCTTTTAAGAAGCTTGTTGGCCTTTACGATTCCCTGCTGATGATTGAGCGTATCGACGGTTTGCAGCAGTTCGTAACGCATCTGTCTGTCTCGGCGATAGAAGCTGATCAGATATCGTTGCTAAATCGTAAGTTTATCGAGAGGTCGCTATGAGGAATCTTATCGTTGAAATTACTGGTAAAGAAGGTTTACGTATAGAAAGGGTTAAGCTCAATCCTAATGGTCTATCAATAGGTCGAGCGTGGAATAGTGACGTCATCATTCAAGATCGATTCGTTGACCCGGATCACCTTAGGTTGAGTGTCAACCATGAGCAACAAATTCTAATTGATGATGTCAGTAGCACTAATGGTTCTCGGCTCGCCGGTAAAGCCCTAAATGGTAACAGTCAAGCATACCGATTCGGTGAGATCTTAAGCATTGGCGACACTCGAATTAAAGTGTTTGATGCAGACACCGCGGTAGCACCTGCGGCACTTAGGTCGCAGTGGTTTTTATTAGCCGAGCGTTTTAGCAGTATGAGAGCTCTTTTTATCTTGACCGTGCTTGCTGTTATTACGCAAGCGGCTCAAGAATACAGTAGCTCGATCGAACCAATGAAGCTTGAGAGTCTGGTGTTAGTGGCCTTTAGTATAGTGCTACTGTTATTAATCTGGAGTTTGGTGCTAGGCTTTGTTGCCAAGCTGATTCGGGGGGAGAGTAATATCAAAGCGCTTTGGGCTTTGGGGAGCTTGGCAACCGTGGTGCTTAACCTTGCCAGTATAATTTTATTGGTTGTGCGCTTTAATTTGCAAGATGCTAGTTTGGGCGGAACCTTATCAATATTAGTATTTGGCGTATTCTTGGTTTGGTTAATGGCCGGTGTGTTTAGTTACGCGACTCACATCCAGAATCGTACTAAATGGTTATCTTCATTTTTAATTGTAGTGAGTCTTTATGCAATCGCTAAGTCAGATGAATATTTGAAAGAACCTCACCAAAAATGGACGTCGTCAACGGATACTGAGCAGGCAACTTTGCCGCCCGCTTTTCTGTTACGCCATGGTGTGTCACTGGATGAATATCAATTAGCCACTGACTCGCTATTTAACGACTCAGCAGACTAGCGATTTGTGTGCGTCTGCTGCAGTACTGAGTAACTCGGTATCGGTCTATTTAATGCGTCTCCTTTTTGTTCAGATTGTCTGGCTTTTAAGACATAGAGTATTGCTGAAAATGGCTAGGCTGTAGGGCTGATGCTGTGGTGGTCTAAATGCATAGTCTTTTATCTGATTGGAGACTATAGTTGTGCTTTGCCTAAGTTATGCTTTGCGGAGCAATAGTTCCGCTGTTTAGAAAATGTCATTTGAGCCTAGGTTGAACCTAAGCTAAAGGTTGAACCTCAGCTAAGGGTTGAATCTAAGCTAAGCTGCCGTTTCGATAATCCGCTACCTAAACCCATCGCCGTGCCAGTATATTCAGAATTAAAATCCCTAGTTAAATTAGCTGCACCTGTGTCGTTAGCTCAGTTGTCCTTAGTTGGTATGTCAGCCACCGACGTGTTGATTGCTGGGCGCGCGAGCACGCTAGATTTGGCGGGTATGAATCTAGGAGTGAATATTTGGCACATGATTATTCTATTCTTCATGGGCATTGGCTTTGCAACTCAGCCTTTAGTGGCTAAGCGCTTTGGAGCCAAAGACGAGGCAGGAGTAAAGCATCAACTGCATCAGTCCATCTGGATGTGTTTTGCCTTAGGCATAGTGGCCATGTTGGTAGTTTGGGCGGTCGCTTGGGGGTTTCAGTTTATTAACTTCGAGGCGAGGATGTTATTAATCGCGCGTGATTTTCTGTTTGCTATTAGCTTATGCGCAATCCCCATGAGTCTGATGCCAGCGGTGCGCGGCACCTTAGAAGGTATGAGTTTAACGCGTGTCGTATTCCTAGTTAACTTCGCCGCGTTTTTGATTAACATTCCGCTCGACTATGTTCTCGTGAATGGCTTATATGGCTTTCCAAAGTTAGGTGGTGTCGGCTGCGCATGGGCCACCGTGGTATTGATGTGGGGCGCATTCTTGATCAGTATTTGGATCTTGAAATCACACGCGAAATTGAAGCATAAGGCGCTGTTCTCAGACTTTGAAAAACCTAACCGCGACACTATTAGCCGCACATTTAGACTTGGCCTGCCGATTGGGGTGTCAATCGTAATTGAGCTGGCGATGTTTTCTGGTGCCGGAATAATGATAGCCAAATTTGGCGTGATTCAAGCCGGAGCTCACGCGGTTGCAATCGTAGTCGCATCGTTGAGTTTTATGTTGTACACAGGATTAGGCCAGGGCGTGACTATTCGAGCGTCGCAATTGCTCGGTGCGGGGTTGCCTGATCAGGCATGGTTCGCGGTTAAGGTCGGTACACTATTTAATCTCGCCATATCGGTGGTTATCTGCATCGCCTATCTTGTATATACCGAGCCGTTGATTCGCCTGTTTACTAGTGACCCAGAAGTGATTCGAGTCGCTGTGGTGTTGTTATATTTCGGCGCTGCTTTTCAAATTGCCGATTGTCTACAGGTTGCTATGGTATGTGCTTTGCGCGCCTATCATGATACCTCTAGCCCACCTAAATATCAGCTCTTAGCATTCTGGGGCTTCGGTCTTCCTATTGGTGTTGGCTTGTCATTTTACGGTTGGTGGCCGGGTCTTGAAGGCGCTAAAGGGATGTGGTTTGCTATGGTTGTAAGTTTGTCGATCGTTGGCTTGTTGCTGCTGCGTCGCTTAGCCCAACATATGCGAGAATTTAATGCGGAGGTCTGACTCGGGCTTAAATCAGATTAAGCTTTGCTGATGAGGCCTGATAAAGTATTTACTACGGCGAGTTTTAAACGAGAGAAATATTATGGGAATTGTTGTCTGTGTTGTTATGTTGCTAGGCCTATCGGTTTTGCAGCCATCGCCCTGGAATAGCGCCAAGCGTGCGCGACATGCTTCGAAGTTTATCTTAATTACCAGCGTCTCGTTATTCGGTTTTGGCCTGTGGAACGTGATCTATGGTTATTTAAATATCAACGGATTTTGGATGTGGGCATCGATTATTTCAGGTTTGGCAATGGTCTTAGCCAGCTATTATGTCTTTAGTGAGAGGCATGAGGAGACAGATTCGGTGCCCAGCGTTAGTTCACTACGAAAAGCAGTAGTGGCCGTGCTGGCTCTCAGTTTTTTAGTTTATGCAATTACCTTGATTCAATTGAACCTTGGATATTCGATACTCCGTTAGTCGTGGGTCTGCCGGATAATCAATTTCACTAGTACGAAAGCGCTACGTTGGTCTATTTTTGCGTTTATTGTCGAGCAATGGAACAGTCTCAAATAAACGAAAACTAGCCTCCCAGAAGGGCGCGCTAGCGAGTTGTACCACTTTCTACCCCGAGGGCACCTAGTCCTAGTGAAAATCATTATCCGACAGGCCCATCGTGTAACTAGCCGTGTTAACCTGAGCAATAAAAAAGGGTAACGATAATATCGTTACCCTTTTAAATTTAACCCGCATTAGTACTCGGGTTTGGCTTAACTCGCTAGTTTTGCTGCAACCCAAGCGTCAACTTTAGCTTCTACTACGTTCAGTGGTAGAGGACCATACTTAAGGATTTCATCGTGGTACTCTCGGATGTCGAACTTATCACCCAGTTTTGCCTTGGCATCAGCACGCAGTTCAAGAATCTTTAACATGCCGATCTTGTAAGCCGTTGCTTGCGACGGCATTACAATATGCCGCTCTACCATTTTTACGCCGTCTGAAACCGCATTCGGAGTGTTATTGGTGTAGTAGGCAATGCCTTCTTCGCGAGTCCATTTCTTAGCATGAATACCCGTGTCGACCACTAAGCGACAGGCACGCCATAGCTCCATCGCTAAACGACCGAAATCGGAGTACGGGTCTTGATAGGCGCCGAATTCTTTTGGTAGGTATTCTGAGTACAGTCCCCAACCTTCGATGTAAGCGGTGTAGCCGCCAAATTTTCGAAACTTAGGCACGTCTTTTAATTCTTGCTGAATTGCAAGTTGCATGTGATGTCCCGGGACACCTTCATGGTAGGCCAAGGCCGCCATCTGATACGTCGGCATCGCCTTCATGTCATATAAATTGGCGTAATACAAACCCGGGCGCGTTCCATCTTCAGATGGGCGTTGGTAAAAAGCTTTCCCCGCTGATTGCTCACGGAAGGCTTCAACTGCTTTGACATTTAATTCGGCCTTAGGCTTAGTAATAAACATTTCATCTAGTTTGCCTTTCATGTCCTCAATCAGGGCAGTAGCTTCGTTTAAGTAACGAGCTTTACCTTCATCGGTGTTTGGATAATAGAACTGTTCATCGTCACGCATAAATTGCATGAACGCTTTAAGGTCTCCATCAAACTTGACCTTGTCTTTGATGATTCGCATTTCGTCATGAATGCGCGCCACTTCCTTGAGACCAATCTCGTGAATTTGATCTGAGGTAAGGTCAGTAGTGGTTGTGCGTTTGAGCGCCACATTGTAAAACTCACCACCGTCTTTCCACTTCCAAATACCATCGTCGGTAGTGGCCTTGGTTTCGAGTTCGGTTAGGTGCGCAGCAAGCTTTTGATACGACGGTTTAACCGAATTAGTTAACGCCAAGGTAGCCGCTTTGATTAACTCTGCTTTGTTTTCCGCGCTTAACTCGCTTCCTTCCTTCTCGCTTAAGGCGTCGATCTTTTTAGTGAAGTCTGCAAGCAGTGCACTAGGCTCGCCATCATCAAAAGGCGCGCCTTTGATAATGTTATTGCTATCTCGAATAACGTGGGGAAAGACAAATTTTGGCGGAATAATGTTGGCCGCCGTACGGGCTTCAATATTGGTGATTAGCTGATCGAACAATGTTGGAACCGCGTTAAGACGGGCGATGTAATTCTCCGCATCTTTAACGTCGCCAATGCTGTGTTGGTTGATTAGCAAAGAGACAACACCTGAATGACGACCAAACATTTGGTTTACAGGGTAGTTGTATAGACGCCATTTGTTGTCTTCAATCTCTTCTTCCATTGATTGGACTAATAGGTCGTAGCTGAGCGCGGTAGCGTCATCAAGCTTGGATCTATCAAACTCTTTGAGTTCGACAAGTTGCTTCTTGGTTATCTCGATTGACTCATTAGCATAGGCTTCTGATAAATTGTTCCATTCATCGGCGCGATCTTTACGCCCTAAAAAGGTAAGAGATTCAGGGCTGCGCGCAACTGATTCTTCGAATACTCGTTCGAAGAATGCATTAGCACGCTGCGACTCGGAGACTTCTGGCGTTGCAGCTGATTGTTCCGCGACGGGTACTGGCTTGGTTTCAGGGGCTTGGCTTGCGGTTTGATCTGATGATTGATTGCAGGCCGAAAGTAATAAAGCAGCACCGATGGCTGCTGAGTACAGTTTAAGCACGGGGGATATCTCCGATTAGTTATGTTGTGCCTCTATTGTAGCAATAAATCTGGCAACGGATAGTGTAGCGATTGTGATAATGTCGAGTGCACTAGCTGATGAATTTTAAAACTTGGCTTTAAAGGCCTAAATATCTACTGACCAGCATGGTTTTATTTTGTTACTGTGTGTTCTGTAAAACACTTAGTAGCTATCAATTTTTTAGCTACAAAAATACTAATTTGGCGATGAGAGTACTGGGATGATTCTAGTTGTAGAAACGTTGCGGAGGCCTAAATGAGCCTTGATGTTTGGTTGCTTTATCTCGCCACTGTATTGGCGTTTATGAGTACACCTGGCCCTAGCCACCTATTAATGTTGTCGAATAGTTTGGCCAATGGGTTTGCCAAGTCGACGGCTACGGCGGCTGGGGATCTTAGCGCCAATCTTTTACAAATGGTGGCGGCGGCGTTGGGCTTGGCAAGCATATTAAATTCTTCTCAAAATATCTTTATTGCCATTAAGTGGGCCGGTGTTTTGTATCTTGCCTACCTTGGTATTAAGTTGATCTTTTCAGCTAAGGTTGGTTTTTTGTCAGCCAAATCGCGCTCATTATCATCATTGTATTGGCAGGGGTTTATCACTTCGGCGGCTAATCCCAAAGCGGTGATCTTCTTTGCCGCCTTGTTCCCGCAATTTATATCCACCGAGCATGATTTATTACCTCAATTCTTAGCGTTGAGTATTACCTATCTTATTGTTGATGGTATTTTCCTGTGTTCATACGGGAAATTTGCGCAAGTGTTTCGCAGTCAAGTGCTTGAAAGCTATCAGGGTTTATTAAATAAACTATCAGGGGGCTTATTTTTGGCAGCAGCGGTATTGCTAGGGTTAAAAGATTTTGAGCAGCGTTGACGCGCTTAGAAGCTTGAGTAATAAAATAGAGAGTCGACTATGTGACTCTCTATTTTATTTCAAACAAACACAATGCGTCTACATAACTACAATCAGACCCTGATCTGCCGCTACTTTACCATCACACACGTCTTGGTAAACCTCAGCTAAGCCGCTTACGCCCTGTAATTCGGTGATTTTTAACCAATCGCGACTCTTGGCGGCGCTATTGGTCACATAACTAGTTGATCGTTTACCAAATTCTTCGGCTCCCCAGTCTTTCATGCGCTGCTGTATGATATCTGGGGCGAAGAATTGATGGCTGCGCTCTCGAATGATGCCCTCTACTTGGCGCGGCTCATCCCAGTGAGTTAAGCCCACATTACTGGTGTAGCGCATATTGTCGCCAAGATGTCGATGCAGACGACTCAGCACATCGGTATTAGCCGACATATCGATAATCACCGTTGGCTTGTTGGCGTCAATTTTCTCTAAATCTTGATAACTCAACACGCTGCTATAGGCGTCAATCGAGTTGACAAAATCCAGATTGCGCTCTGACGTTAGGCCGATAACGTGATGTGGTGAATCTTTGTCATAGGCTAAACCATAGGCCAAGCCGGTACTGGTTTTGCTTGAGGCGCTAATAATCACAATTTGTTCGGCAGCAAACCAATCGTTGCTCTCGAGTAAGTCATGTATACAGAAAGAGGTTAGGTGTAAGACGAACAGCAACATGCGCTCATTATCGTTTGCTCTTGTATAGCCTGGTTCGTTAGTCACTCGACGATACATATTATAGCCGGGGGGTAACTTGGCTCGATGTGCGCTGCCATCCATAAGGGTTGCATCAGTGACTCGTGATGGCGTAATTACCAGCTCATTGGCCGGTGGAAAGTATCCGAATAACCGCTCGCCTACAACTAACTCATCGCTGTTTGACTCGACCACATCGGCAAAGCCCCAGACCGGAATGATGCCCCATTTTTCAGCCTCGTCGCCATGCGGCGAAAAGAACTGCCAGTAGCGTAATTGATCGCCCATTACGGCATAAGTTATGTTGTTTGCGGTAAAGGCAAAGCGGTCGACTTTAACCAGTACTTGGCCATCGCCAATTGTATTTTTCGGTGTTTCGACTATTCGCGATTTTGTTAGATCGGCTTTGTTAGTTTGAAATTCGTTCATTTTAGTCTCCTTAAGAGTTGGCTTGGCGCGCGGCCATTATTTGCATAACTTCGGCCATTAGTTTTGGTAGGTTAGCGCCCGCTTTTGGTGCTGCTGTTTTTAACCGCATCAGCACTTCTTGCTGTTCTGGGGTGTTGTCTTCATTGGCCTGCACTAAGTTTGTAAAGCCGTCTAGGCGATTACTCAACAACCAGTCTCGCAGACCTGGTTCTTGTGACCAGCGCATCTGATTTCGCATTTGTGCGGCGGTACCAACAAGCCAATCGGTGTCGTGATTAGGCAAGGGCACAACCTTACATAATTCATTTTTGATCGCTTCGTCGTCGTAATTGGCTTCAATATGAGCTATAAATCCCGCACTGAAAACCGGTTGGTAAGAGCGCACCGTTTGCACTACAACTTTGTCCCCTTGGAATACGTCATAGGTTTCAGTCACAGGTACTGCTCGTGCCGAACAGTCTATATGGTTTGTGTTGTTAGTTGTAGCAATGCTGTCATCACCGAAATGAATTTTATCGGTATCGATGCGCGTCACACGACCTTTGCGGATTACGTTTTTGATTCGGCGTAATTGGCTAAGTTCATCACGGCTAACGGTTGCACCGTGAAACATTTGAGGTTTTATATTGGGGTCTAGGCGCATTAGAACCCCTCCTTTTTCCAGCCGCTTAAAAAGATCATCGACGTTCTCAGCGTCGGCAACCGCTTCAGCTTGAGTCGCTTGTGCACCCATAGTATCCATGAAGAATTCACGTGATGGTTGGGTGTTTTTACGATCGATCCACCATCCGTCGCGAGGCATTATCCAGGTGATCTGATCTGGTTCGATCTGGTTATCTAGTAGCCATAGAGCCGCGTCGATTCCAGTTTTACCTCCGCCGACAATGACGTAACCGTCGCGTGGCTCCAACAAATCAGGCAGGTCGTTTAACGGACCAAACTCAACACCCTCAGCGATCTCGAAACTCGGTGTATGGGTTGATGGTACCGAGGTTTTAAAATACGTGCCATCGATGGTTTTTTTGTTTACCGTTACCTGGTAAGTCTTACCCGATAGTATTGATGAAAACTGTCCGTGTCCTTGATATTCGCACATTGGAAAGTACTTAACTCGACCACTTGGTAAGAACGTATGTTTCATTACTTGGTCAAAATAAGACATCACCTCAGCACCAGATGCGAGCTCAGCGAGGCCCTTGTTCAAGCCCACTTGGTCTACGGTTCCGTTGCTCAATTCTCGCGAACTGACGCCATAGAAAGACGATGGCTGATGCAGTGTCACAAAAGAATACGCGTCGTTCCAATGGCCACCCGGCTTGTGATGTTTGTCGACAATAATAATATTGGCGTCGGTTTCAGTAAGCAGTACGTCAGCGAAGGCCATGCCTACTGCTCCGCTGCCAATAATTAGGTAATCAGTTTCAAGTTGTTGAGCGCTCATGGTCGTTCCCGTTTTTCGGTTGAGTGTTTTATCAATATCGTTTGATGTATAACAGTGTTATATACTAGAATAACGCTGTTATATTTGTCAAGCTTTGAGCGAAAATCTGATGGACTCTAGATCGAAAATTCTAAATGCAGCATCGCAACTCTTTTTAGAGGGTGGTGGTTCGGCCTTAAGTGTACGTGCTATTTCCAAGCGTGCAGGCCTCTCTACGATTGGAATTTATAGCCACTTTCAAGGTAAACAAGGGATACTTGATGCGCTTTATATTGAGGGATTCAATTTAGTTCGCGAGGCTATGGACGTGGTGCCTGAGGGTAGGGCAACCAAGGCGCAAGTTTTGCAATCGTGTCTAGGGTACCTAAACGTAGGTGAGCAGCATGAGGCGCACTACCGACTTATCTTTGGTGAATCTGATGCCGGCTACCAGCCGTCAGAGGAGGCAATTGCCGCCAGAAACAGCGCCTTCTCGAAGCTGGTTCGGGTAGCGGGATCTTACTTGCCAGACAGTTCAAGCCCGGCGGAACGTAGGCAAATCGCATTGGATGTCTGGGCAATTGTTCACGGTTACGTCAGCATTAGTCATCATGTCACATTATCAAATGACAGTGATTTAGACTGGAAAGCGATGGCAATTCGAGTTGTTGACGTTCAGCTTGACGCCGCTCGAGAGTGTTTTGAGTCGGTTCCTGATAAGATCTAGTTATCATACTAAATAGTGTTAAGGACAACCGTAAGCGTGTTTTGGTACTTCCGCCAGAGCAATAGCAATCTGGAGCGCCTTTTTTCATCAATCTTCTCGATCCTTATAAAGACATGTTGGCCGAAGGGCCTGTTAATAAGCCCTAAGTTCTTTTACAAATCTCTTAGTCTGAGATTTACTATCCGAGCAAACGAATATGGGGCGCATGGCTGAACCGACCTCAGCCGGATCATTTATTCCGATGTTAACTTTGAATGCTGATGTAGTTCTCACTAGGGCTCAAAATTGGTATGACCAAAAAAACAAACATTGTTATGCCAATATTATTGCTTTTGGTAGAATATTTTGTAAGTATCTATTGCGGGCGATAAAAAGCGCAAATGCAATATAAAACAAAAAACGAGAAAAATGAGATGAAAACAGTTATTAGAGGAGATGTTGGATTGAGGAAGCGATTGATCGTACGAAGTATATTACTAGCCACTTCAGCCCTTGGTATAGTTTCGGGGTCCAGCATGGCGTTAGCGCAGTCTGGCGAAACTGCATTAGAAGAAGTTATTGTCACTGGTATCCGAGCGTCTCTTGCGAGCGCGCTGTCTGAAAAGCGAAATTCAGATAAATTGGTTGAGGTGATTATTGCTGATGACATCGGCAAGCTTCCTGATCAAAACCTTGCTGAGGTGCTTGAGAATATCACTGGTGTACAGATTACTCGTACTGCCGGTGTTGGCACGGGTGTCCAGATCCGTGGTACTAGCTCAAACCGAGTCGAAGTTAACGGTGTATCTACCGTTGGCTCTGGCGGAGGTCGTAGTGGAATCAATTTTGAAGATGTTGACGCGTCAATTATCGCAGCGGTTGAGGTTACCAAATCACCCGATGCGAAGACCATTGAAGGTTCGGTCGGCGGCACAATTAACCTGCGAACTATACGTCCGCTTGATTTGAAAGATACCTTAGGTTCTATTTCAATCAAAGGTGAAGACAGCAGCTTAAGCACTGAGAGTATCAAACCAAGAATTTCAGGTGCTTGGGGCGATAACTGGAGCACAGATGCGGGTGATTTTGGTGTTGTTATCAGCGGTAGTTATACTGAACAAGAAGCCGTATCGTTTCGACCACGTGCTGACCGTGACGCAATTGGTCGTGCTCCCGGTGCCGCATTCGATGAGTACCTAGGTATTCAGTTTCTGACTCAAGAGCAAGAGAATGATGACTATGAAACCTTAAATCTCGCCAGCACCGTTGAATGGGCACCTAATGAAAATCTGAAATTTTATTTCGATGCCATTATTAATCAGCAAGAGCGCACTAGAGATCAATATAGGCTTCAAGCATCGGGCGTGAGCACCTTAATTAATATTAGTGCTCCTAGCGCATTTGAAACAGTCGATTTTGGTGTCGGCCCAGGCGTCGTTCAGGCGGCTTTAGCGGGTGTACTTGAGCCTAATCTAGCGAATGATGACGATGATCCTAACTTACGTTTCTCATCTGAAACAAACTCTCGCGTTACCGATACTGAGGTATTTTCATTAGGCGGTGATTGGCAAGGTGACAAACTGTCTGCGAGGGTTGAAATTTCGACCTCAAGCTCAGACACCAACACCCCCAATTTGAGCACCACGCTTAATTTCCTCAACCCTAACTGTCCTCAAGACGGTACAAGTAATGATAACTGTGTGCCATTCATCTACGATTTGTCTGGTAACTCATTGTCTTTCGGCATCAACTTTGATTCGCCATTTGCCCCAACAAGCGCGGATTTATTGAATCCCGCAAATGTGGTTTTAGATCAGGTAGTTGTTGCTGATACTCGTGTTGAAAATGAAGAAAACGCTTTCCGCGCAGACTTTACTTACGCGCTTGATTGGAACGCAATTAATTCTGTTGATTTTGGTCTGCGCTATAATGAAACCTCAAGTACATCTGATCGTGCTGCTGATAATATCGGAGGCTTCAGTCGATTAGTCGATAGCCCAAGTGGTAGTTTGTTTGCTGACCTGCTTGTTGCAGGTCCAAATAATTTTGGTTCTGGCGACGGTAGAGCTTTGTTTATTCAAGATTTTCTTCTAGTCGATCCTGATCGCGCTTTTTCTGACCGTGAGGGTACGATTGCTGCTCTGCAAGCTGCGGTTATCGCACATGATCCGAGTAGCCCTGATATTCTAAGCATTTCGTCAGATCCTAATGCGTTCTATGATATTTCTGAAGAAAGTACCGCTTTATATGCGCAAGCAAATTTTGAATTTGGTATTTTCCGAGGTAATTTCGGTGTGCGTTATGTCGAGACCGAAGTGGATTCGATTGCGTTTGGTCCTGCGGACGGAAATGGGGTTAGATCACTCCAATCGACAAAAGGTGATTACGACTTTTTGCTGCCACGTTTTAACTTAATTGCCAATGTAAGAGACGACTTGCTAATTCGTTTTGGTTATGGCGAAGACGTTAATCGGCCTAGCTTTAGTAATCTAACCACTGGTTTTAACTTTGATTCAAATGAAAACACGACGATCGGATTAGGTAACCCTGGTTTAGAGCCTGAAGAAGTTGAGTCATTTGATCTCTCAGCTGAGTGGTATTTTGCCCCTTCGGCAGTGGCAAGTATTGGTTACTTTAATAAGAAGCGCACAAATATATTTGGCACAACTACATTTGGTGCCTTATTGTCGCCTGATGGTAATGGCGGTTTCGTGCGAGAAACAGATCCGACTTGTCCTGGTGGCGGCATTTTCAATCCGATTGTTGTTCCTAATGTCTTAGGTAATTCTAATCAGCTTGGTTTATGTGTCGACTTCACACGACCTGGAAATGATCCTGATACTACTACACAGTCAGGTATTGAGCTGGCCTTCCAGTACGATCTATCAGCTTTCGAAGATAAATTAGGTTGGGCTTCCGGTTTCGGAGTGATTGCTAATGCTACCTTCCAAGATTTTAAAGGCGGTTCAATTGTTGATACCACTACGGGTCGCGGATTAACTGTACTTGGCGATGTAAGCATTGAGCGAGGTCTGCTTGATTTTTCTGAAACTGCTTACAATGCAACAGTGTTCTATGAAAAGCATGGTTGGTCTGCAAGAGCACGTTATACATGGCGCGAAGGCTTCCGTAACAATGACTTCGCTGGCGGTGCTAGCACCAGTAGCACATTTAGCTTTCCTGTTTTCACAGAAGACAGAGGGCAGTTAAATGCGAGTGTCAGTTATGATATTAACGACAACTTTAATGTTGGTGTAGAAGTTACTAACCTCACTGAAGAGGGTGTAGTGCAGCGTTGTGTTAGCGAAACAGGGCCTCTGTGCTTCGTGGGAATTCCTGATCGACGAGTTACCTTTGGCGCTAGTTATAGCTTCTAGCATGTGAAACGTTGAAAAGGTGGATGCCATCATGGGTATGATGGCATCTAAGTATCCCTAAAAGCCCAGCAAAGTTGCTGGGCTTTTTTGCTTTGACATCTAAGGTGCTATGAATTTAGGTGCTATGAATTTAGCGTTGAAATCTAGTCATTTAGAGTGCAGGAGCTGGGCCGCGAGATTCCTATAGTTGTGTGTCTTTCATATGTGACTTTTCAAGAGGTTCGTCGTCATTCGACATTAACTTTGACTCACCGTTCGCACCATCGCCAGCCGTTTTTCTGAATACGGCAAACGTTGTTCTTGATCAGCTGGCCGTCGGTCGAAATATCACTAATAACCAAGAGAATACGTTTCATAATTACCTAAATTATGACTTAGATTTTGGCAACGGAGCTAACACCAGTGGCAGCAAAACCTATAGCTTCTCGGTTAATACCTTACTGAGGAGCCTGTTGATCAATATTGTGTTAGTGAAAAAGGGCCTTTCTGTTTCGTTGGATTTCCTGATCGACGTATCACCTTTGGTGCTAGCTACAGACTCTAGTATGAAAAAACGAACCAGTAAAAAATAGATGTTTTTATGGGTAAAAAAATAGCATCTAGGTTCGGTTGAAAGCCCCAGGTTATTGCTGAGGCTTTTTTGCGAGCAACTAGCTGTTTTTACCGATAGTTTAGTCCTAAAAGTCTTTATATCTTCGATAAGGGGATGGAATACTTACAAAATGGTTGACCAAATAGGCGGCTAATGTTAAAACATTATCATACATTTTGGTATTACCAAGATGCGCAGAATGATTGTTGGTTTACTTTTTTTAAGCAATTTTCAGAATGTTTAATTGGTCGTCAAATTAGGCCAGTTACAGTCTCAGGATTTCTTGACGATAGCTCTCGGTAATTCCTTATTTACAAAGGCTGTCTGCAATTTTGAGCGCTTTAATGATCGCTCTAATGCTAATTGTTACCAATAATTTGGTTATTTTTTCTATTCATTTACTTAAACAAACAATAATTTACAGGAATAAAATATGTCAAAACCCGTGATAGGTTTTATCGGTCTCGGCCTCATGGGCGGCAACATGGTCGAAAATTTGCAAAAGAGAGGCTTCGAGCCAATCGTAATGGATCTGAATAAAGATGCCGTGGCCGCGGTTGTCGCTCGCGGTGCCACTGAGGCGACCTCGGCTGCTGAGTTGGCGGCGGCTAGTGACATCGTTATGCTTGCCCTCACAACATCGGCCATCGTCGAGAAATTGGTCTATGCTGAGGATGGAATACTAGCCGGCATCAAGAAGGGCGCTGTGCTAATCGATTACGGAACCTCTATTCCTGCGTCTACTCGCAAGATCGGTGCTGATCTCGCCAAGAAAGGTGCTGGCATGATCGATGCTCCTCTTGGCCGAACACCGGCTCACGCTAAAGACGGTCTGCTCAACATCATGGCGGCCGGTCATAAAGAAACATTTAATAAAGTTAAGCCAATACTCGACATTCAAGGCGAGAACGTTTTTTACCTCGGCGCGCTCGGTGCAGGGCACACAACCAAACTTATCAACAATTTTATGGGTATGACCTCGGTCTGCGCTATGTCACAGGCCTTCGCCGTAGCCGACCTTGCAGGAGTCGATCGCCAGCAGCTTTTCGATATCATGTCGACTGGCCCCTCAAATTCGCCCTTTATGCAATTTTGTAAAAACTACGCGGTGGATGGTGTGAGTGACCTCGGTTTCTCTATCGCCAATGCAAACAAGGATCTCGGTTACTTTCTCAAAATGGTAGAGGATTTGGGCACAAGGGCTCAGATTGGCGAGGGAACCTCAGCCAATCTCGAGGCCGCTGTAGATGCCGGAATGGGTAACGGTAATGTGCCTGAAATATTAGATTATTTCCTTCAGCTCGAAAAGTGAATCAAATAAGGTCAATGAAATACACGCGTGTATGATTCGAAAGTTAAGTGGCTATTAGCCCGAGCTTATTAGCCACTTACCTATATATCGCCTGTCATAAGCCGACTCTTTTAATAGCCTTTAGCGCCTAAACTAAAGTCTTTAGCGCCTAAATTTTAGCCGTATCTGCTCGAACTATAGGCGCTAAACACGAGCCGCTAAATATGCGCAAGACTGCAACGAACAGTAATTAACCGCTTATGGTAAATCGTTCGCGCATTCTTGAGATTTTTAGCTTTGCGGCTTCGACGGCTTCTTGCTCAATGGCCGCATGCATTGCTTCCAGTAAGTCTGTGAAGTGTTCGCGCATTGACTTGCGCGCTTCATTTGCATCACCTTTTGCGATTGCTTCGAATATCGCAACATGGTCGGCAATTCGACCGTCCTTATCTCGTTCTATACAAACTGCTTTGTGCGCGTTATTAATATGATTTAGATTTTCTTGAATGTCCCATAGGAAGCCAATTTGTTTAGCGATGACTCGATTGTGTGTCGCCTGGGCAATTATCGTATGAAATTTTCTATCTGCACCGGATGACGATGTATCTTTCACATCTTCCAATTTGATTTTTTGTAACGCTTTTTCTAGCTCTTTTAATTCTTCTGGCGTTATCATTCCTGCTGCTAATCCAGCGGCCTCGCCCTCTAGCAGCACGCGCGCTTCGAGCAATTCAAACGCGCTTATTTCGCGACTAAAGTCATCATTAACAAGATGGTTTCCAAGAACGTAAACGCCAGAGCCAGCTTTAACCGAAACCTCTTCCTTTGCTTCTAGTGCGATAATTGCTTCGCGAATAGTTGGTCGGCTAACGCCGAAACGTTCAGCTAGCTCCCGCTCGGTTGGTAAGCGGCTACCCACTGGAAATTCACCTTCATTAATCAAGGTCGAAATCTCGTTAAAAACAGTAATATACAATCGTTCTTTACTGGCCATTTTTATATCTGTCTAAACGTTGGAGTACAACTAGGATACTAAATACAGGATGAAATTGTAATACAATCATTGCAATTTCATACTATCGGCAGTGGCGATAATCGATGAAACTGGATCTTGTTGATCATATTAACGCTATGAATAGCACGGTGAAATACGCGAAACCCCTAGTAAATGCAGTGTGAGACGCATTGACTGTCATCGATCTAGTGTTATTGTTAATTGGTATTACAATTGGCTTACTTTTTAATCAGATTTAGTCTATTATTGGTAATACATTATTGGTAATACATAATTGTCTTCACTTCGCAGGTGCGCCATGTTTCTTACGAAAAGTTTTCGATATGTTGGTGATGCTTATCTATGAAACGTGCAATAAAAACTAATTTAATTAAAAATATGCTAAACAAAATTTTTAACAATAGTATCGGTAACGTTGCGATCATTACTTGTGCTCTCTACGTGTCACAAGCGGTCACTGCTGCTGAATACCTGGTTGCTGATCAAGCCGCTTATGCCGAGGCTGCGTCAAAGCTGGTGGCAGGCGATTCGATTATTTTGAAGAATGGCGTTTGGAATGACTTTGAAATACTTTTTGAGGGTCAAGGCAGCGCAGCGAAGCCAATTACATTGGCTGCCGAAACAAAGGGCGAGGTGGTTATAAGTGGTCAGTCTAACCTCAGTTTGTCGGGTCAGTATTTGGTGGTTTCAGGCTTAGTGTTTAAAAATGGGTTTACCCCAACCAGTACGGTAATTTCATTCCGAAAGAGCAAAGATGAGTTGGCTAATCATTCGCGGGTTACGGAAACCGTTATTGATAGCTTTAATAACCCCGAGCGTTTTGAAAACGATAGCTGGGTAACTATGTACGGTCGGCATAATCGCTTTGATCATAATCATTTAGCACGAAAGAAGAATAAGGGTGTAACAATGTCTGTGCGCCTGAATACACAAGCTAGCCAAGAGAATTATCACCGAATAGATCATAATTATTTTGGTCCGCGACAGATCCTTGGATCAAACGGCGGAGAAACTCTGCGAATTGGAACTAGCCACTACTCTCTGAGTGATTCTTTTACTACTGTAGAAAATAACTACTTTGATCGATGTGATGGTGAATTAGAAATTATTTCTAATAAGTCTGGCAACAATAAGTTTGTTGGTAATGTGTTTTTCGAATCACGTGGCACCTTAACAATGCGCCATGGTAACGATACCCTAGTTGAAAAAAATGTATTTTTCGGCAATGGCGCAGATCATACTGGTGGCATTCGCTTGATCAATAAGCGTCAGACGATTCGCAATAACTACATGGAAGGCTTGGCCGGTTATCGTTTCGGTGGTGGTTTAGTGGTCATGAATGGAGTGCCTAATTCGCCGATCAATCGATATCACCAGGTAGAGGATTCGCTTATTGAGAATAATTCTCTAATTAACGTTGACCATATTCAGCTGGCCGCAGGCAGTGATACCGAGCGTTCTGCTGCTCCGTTAAGAACTGAATTTAAAAATAACCTTATCTACAATGCGGATAAGCGTGACCCATTTACCATTTATGACGATATCAGCGGTATCTCATTTACAGGAAATGTCATCAATGATGCTAAAGAGTTTCAAATACCAGTTGGCTTCAAAAATGAGTCGTTTGCGTTAAAGCGCAATGGATCTGGGTTGATGGTGCCTAAGGCCGGTGACGCCGGAATTAGCTCAAACTTACAGCCTATTGAGAAACAACAGGTAGGACCCAATTGGTACCCAAAACCCGAGGCAACGCCGGTCTTTGACCAGGGTAAAACTATTTCAGTTGAGCCTGGCTTAGACACCATTAGTCGCGCTCTCAATCAGGCCGGAAACAGCGATATACTAAGTTTGGCCGATGGTGCGTACACGGTATCAAGAGTGTTGCTTCTTGATAAGGCAATCACCTTAAAGGCAACATCTAAATCTCCCAACGTAGTGGTGTCTTATGAGCGCGGCGCACTGTTTGAAATTCAAGATGGCGGCAGTCTAAAGCTAAGTGGTTTGAAAATCACCGGTAGCGAGTCGCCTGACAGTTCTGGCAACGCGGTGATTCGCACTCAACGCAGATCGATGTTAGGTAACTATGATTTGCTTGTCGAAAATTGCGAAGTGGTTGATCTTGATATAAATCATTCATTCGATTTTTTGAATGTCACTAAGGGAACCTTTGCCGACCGAATTGAAATCACCAATTCGAAATTCAAAAATATTACAGGTTCGTTGTTAGCCTTGGATAAGGAAAGCGATGACTATGGTATCTACAACGCTGAATACGTGAGTATACGAGACTCTCATTT
>Ga0075467_10000174_pt1 | contig 46703 bp, 32 predicted proteins | sample DEB08_DNA_9_FD_75067 | JGI IMG/M metagenome (GOLD analysis project Ga0075467, IMG submission 75067) | Aqueous microbial communities from the Delaware River and Bay under freshwater to marine salinity gradient to study organic matter... | ecosystem: Environmental > Aquatic > Marine > Coastal ... | reverse complement strand
CTTTAAAACGGGCGCGCGTTTTCTGCGCGTCCGAGCACACGCAGTGTGCGGTAGTTTTTGAACTTATAGTTTTTAACGACAAATTCATTTTGTAATTCAGTTTTGGCTATCAACGAACTCACATGAGTTAGCTTTGTAGTTAAAGCGGCCACCATCATCTAGGCATTTATCTATATTAATATGTTTAGATAAGTATGGGTAAGCAAGAGCGATAATTAGTCCAAGTACAATAGGCGCTACAGATATAGCAAACATTGCCTTGCCTTCTCGTTTGAAGTGCTTATTTATATTCAACTAACTAATACCTGCAATACATATAACAGTTTTGTTATCCGGCTCCGTGCCGGAATATTTTCAATATTTGCGCACGAAATTTAATTTTTGAAAATACCCAAAATCGACGTTTTGAAGTATATTTCGGCCATTACCTCGTACAAAGCACGCAATACCAAACCCTACTTAAGCTTCAAGTATGCCTCAAGATCCTTTCTAAACTTCTCAGATCTATACGCTTCGTCATTCTGAGTATATTGATACGCTCTGTTTATCACTTCAGTTAGGCTTGGTTCTTCTGGCAGGCTATAGCTTAAGGCGTCCATCGCCATTACCGCTTGCTCAGCAGAAATGTAATCTCTGTACTCGCCTCTTACGCCGAGGCGCATAAGGTCTTCAATCATTTTGCGCTTATCTGTTTCTGTCAATGCTACGTTTTCGAACATGCTTTGGCTGGTAACTGATAGTGTTTGCAGCTCGGCGGCGGCTAATTGTAGCTCGCGTACCGATTTCGTAGAGGCTGAGTGTAAGGCTTTGATGGCGCGTAACATGTCGTCTTGTAACTTACTGTCGAGCGCACCGGTAAGTGCGGCTAGTAGAATAAAACTACTGTCGTTGAGTCTGATTGCACCGGGCTTTAAGCCAGCGGTGCTTGGGCGTTGCTTCCACTTTAGATCGCTCAAGGAGTGATGGCATGAATGGCAGTCGTAGAGCGCAACTTCAGGGTGGCCTTGGGGGTTGTTGATCAGTGAGCCGCCTAGGTTTTTAGCGACTGATTGTGCGTGTACTGCTGAGCCAACTAAGAGCCGACGAATTGGGTTATCGGGATTCTTCCTCTCTAGATAATCCTCATCAACAACGTAGTGCTCTGGTTGACGGATGGTAAAAGTGTCTAGCTCAAAACCTAGTCGCGGATGCCCGGCTCCCATTATATTGTGGTTAGCCAGCTTCTTTTCGTTGCCGACATGGCAGCTGACGCACAGTTTGGTGCGATCCGCCAAATTAGCGGTCGGGTACATGCCGTCGGCTAAGTTGCGTTGCAGGTTATAAGGTTTGATCGTATGCGTACCCAGCCAGTTTTCAGATCCGCCGTGGCAGGCTTCGCAACCTACTCCGTCGGTCATATGAAATTCTTCACCGCGCTGTTCGACGGGTACATTGTCAGCGTGGCAATCTAAACAGATGCTGGCGTTTGCCGCGTCTTTGATCCCAAGCTTAGAGGCGATTCGTTGCGACTGTTCACTGAGTAAAGTTGTGTAGGCTTTTGAATGCCGGTCGTGAAACAGCCAAGTCGGATATTCATTTTGTAGAACATTACTTGGCTCTTCGAGTTGTTTTACCGAATGACAGGTGGAGTTTCCACAGGTGGCAACGCCCATATGCTTTTGCGGCGCAAACTGCGGCAGTTCAGCGGCCATTGCACTAGTCGATGGCACACCACCGACTAAGCCCAAAACTAATAACAATGTTCCTTTAACGTTAGACATACGCAACCTTATTTGGCCTCGCCCCGAGTCTTGGTATCAACTCGTTTTTCATCATCAACCTTATTGTTTACAGTCCAAGGTTTACCGTTTTCATCAAGGTAAAGCTTTCGCATTTCAGTTATGTTCAATGGTCGCGACCCGAGTCGCCCGAATACCGCTATCTGGCCGCCGGTTTCATCAACGGCACGGTCTCTGTCCATGCCTTTCGACAAGGCAATCGCCGGAGATTTAGTCTTACGCCAAGCTATTAACTCAGGCACCGGCTCTGGACTAAAACCGTAAAACTTTGGTTGAGCATCCGGCGAAGTTAGCTGTATAACTTTTAAACCATTAACACCATCGGCCACGTAGGCGAATAGACTGGCGTTGGTACTGCCAACAACTACATCGCGTGCGTCATTAATCTGACCGTCGGCATCGAATTTTTGCAGTAGCTTGATATTATCTGGCTGCTTAACATCGATGATGGCTAGGCCTTCTGCGCCAGCGGCAACATAGGCGTAGGTTCGGGCCACGTAGATCCGCTGAGCGTTTTCCAGCGCAATGGTGTTATTGCTCAACAGCTCGGCTTTTTTGCCTTGAGTGACGTCGATGACTTTAAGACCATCGGCATCGGTGACAAACAAATAACGGAACTGCAGTGCCGACGCGCGGCCATCATTCAGTTCAATCACCTGTTCGACCTTAGGCTGCAGTGGGTCATCAAGATTCACAATCACCATACCAGCATCGGCAATGATGTAAGCGTAGTAACCACCAATAACGATGTGTTTAGCACCATCTAAAATGCCGTTGTCATTCCAAACCAGTTGCGCTTCAAGAAAATTGTCACGGAACTCTCCATCAACCAAGGTATTTACATCAACCAAAATTAATCCGCTGGTCGAATCGGTAACAAAGGCATAGTTATAGATCGGGTGAAACGGTTGTTCTTGGTTGTCAACGCGCATCAAGTCACCTTGATTACGCTCTGGAGCAATGTTTTGATTAGTTGGTAATGCCATGCAGGTGGCGTTATCAGTCTTAACCTTAGTGTCGTGTCCAAGAGGGCTGAATGGCGCTGTTACAAATCGTAAGCTATAGCCTTTATTGGCTATATTTGCGACATCGTAAGCGCGAAAACCATTTTCACCCTCGGCAACAAAGAGGTATTCACCTCGTAATTGCAAGCATGATGCCCGTGCCGACTTATGGTCATACGCAGTCTGTAGTTCTTGACCATTATCTTGATGTTTTTTAAACCAATCTGGATAGGCGTACTTTTGCAAGTAACTGCCAATTACCGCTTGTGGCTCTTCCCATTCGGTGACTTGAACCGCTGAAATGGACTTTTCAGTACCCACCCATGCGTTATAGCCGACAAAGTTTACGAAGTTAGTGCCCTGCAACAACAGCTGCGCCATGATCGCGTTGTTATCATTGTTTTCAGACAAATGGCAATCGTCGCAGGTCTTGGTTTCTTCTAAGCGTGTTGTATGCGGGAAATGTGGAGCGAAAGCTTGTGAACTAAAGCCGCTCGACGCAATTGGCGGTTGCTGAATGTAAATCTTCTCTCGATTTGCATTAGTCGATGACAATACTAGGCCCGACGATGATCTCACCGGTGCTATTCGCCCACCATTAATGCCACCACGGCGACCTAATTGAAACATTTGATCGCGCGCTACCTGAGGATTGTAGGTGGCGTAGTTACGCGATTCCCCTCCTTCATAGTGATTACGCTCGGTTTTCCAATTAGCTTCAATAGGTAAATGGCAGCCAGCACACGAGGTTGTCCACGAGGTGTGGCATGAATAACATTCCATCTCGTCGTCGCTGTGCGCGCGGTTGTCTACAGCAACACCCTGACCCCAGTCTTGTTTATCGGTATCTTTGCTGACTGTTTTTGCTAACGCTGCTTTCTCGTTGTAACCTGAATGGTTAGGGTTAATCGTGTCTTTCACTAACGACATTTCCCACTCTAATTCAGGATTCAACAAAGAGCGTTGAATTAACTTTTCACCAATCCACTCAAAACGTAATTTACCATCTGGGTTTCTTAGGCTAGCAAGCTTATTGCCTCCTGGAGGCGCCGCTGGGCCCGACGTGGCAAGGTTGGGATATTTGTCGGCGGTACCATGGCAATCTACACAGTCGATCTCAACCGCGTTAGCAACCTCACCATAGATATGCCCATTGCCATGTGAGTCTTGAGAGAAGTGACAGTCTGAACAATGCATGCCTTTATCGGCATGAATCGATGACATGTGTACGCCTTTTTTAAATTTATCCGGGTCGTCATCACTGATCTCGCCGCCTTTGGCATCTAATAGCGTACCGTCTCGATCGCGTTTAAATACCGCGCGAAAGTTCCAGCCGTGTCCATGATAGTCGGCGAACTGAGTGTCTCTTAGCTGTGGATTGAGCTCTGAAACATTTGCTACAAAGTCTGGGTCTGCCCATTTGCCACGAATCGCCGCCTCTTCAGGATTACGCAAGTTAATTTTGCGTATCTCAGAATCTGTCGGGTATTGCTGTTCTTCGGGCCACATGAATGGCGCGTCTGATTCGTAATCCCACATGGTGTAACCGAGGTATGTATTTACGAACATATTCGGTTGGTGCATATGACAGATCATGCACTGTGAAGTCGGTATCGCGCGGGTAAACTCGTGCTTTAACGGATGACCTGGTTCGCCTTTAGGAATAGTCGGGTCATTTGTTTGCGTATGGCCTAAGTTGCCGAATTTTGCGTATGGGCCGGAGTGCTTAGGGTCTCGATCGTTGGCGTAAACCACGTGACAACCGCTACAGCCAGATGAACGATAGTCACCAGGGTTGTCATTGGTACCGAGGAACCATGCAATCGGGTCATTCAGTCGCGTTTTAGTTAAGTTGATAACCGGCACCGAAATACGTGCGCCAGTACCAGGCCCACGATTCGATTGGCGAATGTCGGGTCGACCGGGCTCTTCCAGCCTTTGTAGCTGACCTAATGCGTTGGGTAAACCGGTTTCTGGAAACAGATTGGTTAAGTTGCGACCACCACGCTCGAAGACTCGAAAAATATCTCCGGGCTTAACGGTTTCCCATGCGGGTAGCGGCACTAAGTAAGGCAGTACGCCGTATTTTTTAGCTAATTCTTCGGGGTTTTCAACCAATGGCCCTTGCATGCCCGCCGGTAGACCTTCTCGCGTATAAGCTTCACCAAGAATATAGTTCTTATACGGCAAGATACCATTATTGTATGACGCTCCGCCCCAAAGCATCGCGCCAGTGGTCATCAGGCTTCGCTTAGCGGCTTTAATTATCGGCAGGTGACATGCGCCACAAGCTTCTTCGGCAATTCGATAATCACCAGGATTAACAAAGCGAACAAATTCGGGGCTTTCGGCGTTTAAAACGGTGTAAGCATGCGCGGGGTTAGCGCTTGACGGGTAATGCCATGTCTTGGGTAATGTGGGCGTTACATGAGCGGCGTCCATCGCCGCACGATACTCTGGTTTGTACTCTTTGTGCCCCTTGCCATGCCCGCCGCTGTCGGCGCTTTTTTCATGGCTGTCAGCGCTTTTGTTATGGCTGTCAGCACTTTTTTCATGGCTGTCGGCACTTTTGTTATGGCTATCGGCACCTTCTCGAAGATGGCTGCCAATACTTACAAACGCATTGTGATCCGCAGGTGCCTGCACACTAGGGTCTCCGCCATGGCAATCGGTACAGCCCAGCACCACCGCTGGATTGCTATGCATAGTGTGTCGGTCTGACGAGGTATGACAGCTAACGCAACCCTCTGACTTAGTATCAGCCAAGCTTTGCGTTTGCGATTTAGGCGCTGGCGGATAAAACGGATAATCAACTTTTTGCGGAACTTCACCTCCAGCCGCCATCAACTTAGCAATCCCGAGTGTTGACCCAAGCAGTACTATCACCAGCGGCAATACAAAGCGCAGAGTTAGTTTGCCAGTGATTCTATTTGCAGCACTGTTTTCGGTACTACTAGCCTGATTGATCGTCATGTTTTATCTAATTAATTAATACGTTTTATTAGTAGGAGATCTCAGTAAGCTAGGATCAAGTTGCCCAACACTGAATACGGCGTGCTATCACCGTAAAGGTCTTCAAAGCCGCCGCCAGCGTTCAACACCGCCGCCGATAGCCTAAGCACAATATTTTGAGTTGCCAGTGGTCGCCATATCACCGCAGCTGAAATATCTTGGCCAATGTTTTTTCGAACTCGGCCTTGGTTTCTCGCTACCTCGAGGGTAGTCGTCTCGTCAAACCACATTTGGTTAAGGTTAAACGATAGCCGAGTCTGCGGGGTTAAATCAAAATCTGCACCAACACCAATTAGGGTAATTCCGGGATTGGTAAAGTTCGACTGACCATGTTCTTTAGATGAGCGTAACGACGGAATAATCGAATTACGACCGTTCAGCGCCACTCGGCCACCACCGATTAGTGGTACGTTCTGGCGAATGAAAAATGCTGTGTCGCCGCCGGCAAACTGAGGGTTCTCAAAGATGGCATCGAAACCACCTTCGTCAGTATCAAACGCATCATCGTCGCCACTTGAATGTAAGAAAGAAACTCGAGCGCGAATCCAGTCGTAGTCTCGCGATGCCTCAGCGGCAAAAAAGTATGCGCTGATATCGGTTTCTTGGTTGGTGAAGACACCATTGGTGGCGTCACCCAAAGCATAATAGGCCGAGAAGGTAAGATTATTACGCCCGAAATGGCCATCGCCACTTAAGCCTAAATAAGTTACATCGTAGTCACGTCCGCGCTCAAAGCCTAAGGAGCTTGGCCGTGCAATAAATTGATTATCATCAAAAAAGAAATCATCTGCTTCTCGATTGCGATTGTGAGTAATCGACGCCTGCGAGATAAATCCTTTGGTCGGAAAATCCTGCCAATACAGGTTGGCCATAAAAATATCATCTTCACGCAAGTCATCAGTGATGTCATTCAAACCACTGTTCGACTCTTTCTCCAGCCGCCGAAACCAAGCAAGGTTGTATTGGAAGATATTATTGTTACGCGTACCGAACAACCTTACGCCTAGCTGGTTATCCTGAAACAGGAAGCCGCGAAAGTCAGTGCTGAACGGTTGAATACCGATACGAAAACTATCGAAGTCATAGCGGTCAGAAACATTTCTAATGTGGTAATCATAGAACGCAGCTTGAATACCGACATAGCCCTCAGTACGCGTATCGCCTTCAGCGGGGTCCGCTTTGAGCGCACCGACTTCATCACTGACCGTATGATTAATATTGAACACCGTGATCAAACGGAACTCATGATCGGGTGGTCTGAAAACGGTGTCTCCCCGATAAACCACGTTCTCGACAATTAAGTTTTGATTGATTAGGTACTGATCGCCATCAGCGATCAAATCTAATTGGCCTGGTCTGGCGGTAGAGGCGTTGCCTACCGGTAACGGAAAATTTCTGGGCTCATACACCGTGTCTGAGATTGCCGACAGATTATAAAACCAATCTTTACCAAACACCGGTTTGTCGCCTTTCAGCGGATTATTATTATTGTATGGGTCCCACCGATTCTCGGGATAACCTAATGACTCTACGATACGCCAGCGATCTGGCACAGGTGCTAGGTCAGGTAACAGCAATGCTTTTGGAGGAGCAAGCCTATCGGGGTTACAGTAATCTTCTTCGAAAACCAACACTGGGTAAGCTGGGCGTCTACGTGGGCGGCTAGTTTCTCTAGGCGCTTCACTGCAATCACTTACGGTTATCGAAGTTGCTGGCTCAATACCTAGCCGCTTTTGATTGGCGGAGTTTAGTTCATTCTGGCGAGCCGCTTGGCTATCAATCTGCGCTGACTGCGGTTGATCACCTTGGGCTTCGAGCGCAATAACTTGAGCTGCTTCTGGGCTAAGCTCGCTGCTCTCGATGATCTCACCATTGGCAACTTGCGCCATCGCTGATTGACTCATTAGCCCCATAGCAAGCGCTATTAAGCGGATGCTCGCTACCGTCTTATTGCTCGTTTTAATCTGCATTATATTAAGTTCAAGGGTTATCTCTAACAGCATTAAAAGCGCTGCACGCTATGATCCGCAGCAATCTACTCGCCACTAGCTGTGTCATTTGCCGTTGCAAGGTGATGCTTCAGTGGAGTCGATAAAGGGCGCTTGCGGGCAGTTTATATAGCGCAACCTGACACCTTGAGGCGACAATGTATCAGCTCGAATTGAAGGGTCGGCGTTGTTAATCGCCCCGCCTAATTCTAAGCCTGCATTATGCAGACCTAAAAAGGAAATCATATCATCTTGGTCTACACCGTCACCGGAGACTCCGATAGCGCCGATCAACTGCCCACCGCGATATATCGGCACACTACCTGGAAAGATCTGTATGCCGTTAAGTAGACTCGGAATAGTGGTGCAGCCGACCGCAGCCGATAATATCTGATTTGCTATAAGGTTAAATTGCAGGCCGACATTAAACGGGCTCCAAATACTTATCGGGAAACTGAACGGCCCAGGAGGGTTTGCGTCGATACCATCGGGATAAAACGGGCGCGATAAATTGCCGCCCGCTCTGTCAGAGAAAGCAATTCCGTCAGCCAACGCAGTCGGCAAGCCAAACGCTCGGACTGTATTGACGAAGTGCCCATGGCCCGCATCGATCAATATTTGGCCAGCATCGCGTCGCGAGAAGAACGCCGCTGTTCGCGCTTTTTGTAATGAGACATCAGTGCCGAAAATTGGCGCGTCTGGCGTTCTGGCAATACCCAAAACCACACCGTTACTGTCGACGACAGAAATCGACACTCGAGCCGATGACTCGGCAGGGTTGCGGATTTGCGCGCGAGAACGCATCGCCACCCTGAGCGCATTAGCAATTAACACTCGAACTTCATTGGCGTTAAGCGCACCGGCATCGGTCCCTGCGCGAGGGTTAAATCGGTCGCCCAACACAACTGCGGGCACACCGAATTCTTGGGTGACAGTAAAACCGGATGCTTGGCTACCAAACGGTACGCCTGACTTAATTCGCCCATTGAAGAAGCCTGGAACAGCAATAATCTGCCTGTTGTTCAGGCCGCTTGGGTTGGCGGTTCTCAATGCCGCAATAGTTGTATCAGAATAACGAACTAATTTGCCATCTAAAGTAACCTGACGCAGCGGCCCCGGCGCTTCAAAGCCCCGGGTTCCGGCCATTGCCAGCATCTCGTCGATTGATTCGTCGATATCAGAGATTGAATTATCGATTGAATACAGGCCATCGGCAATAACGCCTATACCACCAACCACCTCACCGCCCTTATACAGTGGGAAACCACCAGGATCAGCCGAGAGGCCAAGCGGTGACGGCTTTGGTGCTTGGTTGGTACCCGCTTCACCGGTCACGTCAGAGCATTGAAGTTGGCTAAATTGAACGCCGAAAAGCGGTCCAGCGGGTTGATTAAATTCTCCCGGATTGAAATGCTCTTGCACAATTTGGCTGGCCACACGGGTACTGAATGAGTTGCCGCCACTAGAAAGGTAATTGCCGGTGATAGCTTTGGCTATAGCGGCAAATGTTGCTGGCACAACCGCGCCCTCCAATCCATTACCAGCGGGAATTCCTCGCTGAGAAGAGATCGTCACTTGAGCTGCAGCACCAGGCATTTGATACACGCCAAGAACATTACCCGAGCGATCAACTACTGCTATGGTCGCTGGTGCGCCGCGTGCGTTGCCCTCACTGACGACTAAACCAATAATTCTTTGCACCTCTGCGCTGCTTAAGACGGCTTGCGCGAACGCCGTATTAAGGGGCAAAACAGCCAATGCGAAAACGAATAAAACGCCAATACTAATTTTGTTTAACAGCATAGATTTTTTCATGATGTGCATTTCAGTTATCAATGTTTATTGATCTTTTTGTATCTACTTTTAAGCGGTTCTAAGGCTCTAAGGCGTAAGTGGCTTAAGCGGTGCAACAACTGGCGTAACTAGCGACGTACTGATGGCCTTATTATCGCTAGCTAGATGCTGATCAGTTTGTTGCCAAGCTAAGCTAATCTGTTCAACTACCTTTCGAGCAGATCCCGATTCGAGTGCTTGACGCCAATCGTTTTGCTCAGGCAAATGAAATTGGTGACACGACACACAACTACTGGGTGTCTTGTTCTCATGCGTTCGTTCACCGGTATGACAACTTTCACACACTGGTAAGTCAGGCATTAAAACGTCACTCGCCTGCTCCGAACCAGTGGCGTCATGACACAAAGAACAATCTGAAGCGCGATGTTTATAATGATCAAACTCAGATTTAGGCATCCATTGTTCAGTAATGCGAATAGGGTCTACACGCCATTTTGATAAATATTCACCACTCTCATCGATGCTAATCTCATGACAGGTTTTACAGGTGGTCTTCTCAAAAATCTCTTTAGCAACGCTATTCGCTTTACCCCAGGGGCTCGCAAGGTTAAGTGCCTGTTCAGCACGGCGCGCAACAGTGCCGCCCGGGCGACGCAAAATAAAATCGCGCACTTCTTGCGGAGTCGGGTTGCGACCCAAACTATCGCGTAGAAACTGTCGCGAGTAGTACTCTTCAAGCGTTAACAATACGGTATCAGGGTCGCCGTGTGGAACTTCACGCTGCGGCGCATCTGGGTCGAAAACCAAGGTGTGACACGAGCGACAATTGTTCTCCATGGTAACCGGGCGCATCAGCTTACCGGCATCATCAGTAACATGGCAGTCGTTACAGGCCAGTACCTGATTGCCGTCAGGCGCGTCGATCCCTTCAGGATTCAAATGCACATCATGCGGAAATATGAGATTCGATTCTTCCAATGGTTTGTCGGCCAAGGCTACACGCCGCATTGACCAGGTCATGGCATCCGCCTTACCCTCAGAAACCAACATACTGACTTTAAACGACGGGTGAGGCGCATTGCGCTTACCACGCTGCTCCTTACCAAAACTATCTACATCAACCAGTTCGGTAGCAACCGCGCCGGTCTTGTCCATGTCAGCATGACAAGAACTACACAGTTTGTCATCGTGCCGCACAATACTGCTCGGTTCGTCATGCTCTATATGGCAGCTTGCGCAACGCGAGCCATCAAGTTTGGCAACATCATGCATTGAGGTGTCAAAATGATGATTAGTATCATCGTGGCAACTTAAACACGAATTATCTTGCACCACTTCGAATGCGTTTACGTGACACGCTTGGCAGTTTTGATTTAATTCCGGAATTCGATGTGGCTTTGACAGATGACCAGAACTCCAGGAATTATCAGACGGCAAAGGAGATCCTCTGAGCGCATCTGCCGCTTCATCACTGACTAAACTTGCCATAGGCACGATTAGAAATAGCGCCAGTATGGCGACAAACAAAACCCAAGAAACCCATCTTTTACTTAGACGAGTATCTTCTAGAGACAGCTTATAATCAGGCTTTTGGTCGCTCACAGTTGGATAACCCAGTTCATGGCAATAAACAGAAAATTAGTAATAAACATCGCAGTTACCAGTAGAAGAAGACAACTATTACATGCGTAATCAACGCCGCCAATAGTGCAAATGATATAGGCACGTGAATGTACAGCCAGATTTTCAAAATAGCTCGAATCTGAACATCACGCTTAATGCGTCTTAGTAAGGTTTGTTTGGCCGCAAAGTTAGCAATTAAACCCTGAACGGCACCGGCTTCGTCGCCCCCACCACTCAATTGTGATAAGCGATTAGCCAAAACATCGATCACCAATGCTTGGTCTTTATTCGATTGAGGTTTTTCTTGCCCATCCGAGTCAAACGCACTAGGGATACTAATTGTTGAGGAACCTTTAGCCGTTAGCTGCTGCCACCAACCGCCGCCAATTTCACAGCCGTCAATCGCGCTATCGACTAATCGACTTAAGTCTGGAGTTGCGGCAATACGACGACTACGATCGTCTATCTTCAGCACCTTATCTAGCAGGCTATCGAGAGTGTCGCCAGAACGATTTACAGTTAGTAAGTTAGGATACTTAAGGTAAACAAAAATACCGAAAAAACCACTCAAAATGACCGCTACCATCAGCACGTAGGCCAAGGTGTGGACATTCATGCCAAATTGAAAACCGCCATGCAGTGTGCCGATAAGTAGCAATGCGGTGCCGAGGTAGACATGCGCCGATGTCCAGCCTTGTACGGTGCCCATATTGGAGTTGTAACTGCGCTTTCTCATACCAAGCAATAACAACCAAACGATGAGCAGCGCGCCTATGGTGCCAAGTGTATAGCCTAACCAAGTGCCGCCATTGGGCATACCAATTGGCTGATGCCATTGATAAGTCGCAATCGACATCACGCTAACGGCAAGCGCAAGCCATAAGTATCGAGCGCGCTTAAAATTTAAAATTGATTGATACACTATTTATTATTCTCAGTTAGCTTACTTTAGGTCGCTTTAAGGTTAATTGCTTCAACGCCAATTGCATCAAGGTTAAGTTTGTATTACACCGATCACCTAACTACCGAATCGGCTACCGACCAAGTCGACAAAATCCTTCGGATTCAGACGCATCGCGGCACCCGTTGGACAAGCTCGAACACAGGCCGCGCCACCAGCATTATCTTTACAAGCGTCACACTTCACCGCTTTTTTGATGGTCTCACCTTCGGCGTACTGCTTACCACCTGGGCCGGGGCCTTTGCCAGTCAACAACCAATGTAACAAGGTTGGTTTAGGCGCTGGGTTTTTCTGTAACGAAATCACATCGTATGGGCAATTACGCACACAATTACCACAGCCAATACAGGCTTCTTGATCGATAAATACCTCACCATCACTGGCGCGGTGAATCGCGTCTGGAGGGCAATCTTTCATGCAGTGAGGGTGCTCACAATGACGGCACGATATCGGCACATGAACATCAGCAAACGAGGCACCAGCCTCGCGATTCAAGCGCGAATTGCCATCGTGTGTTTCAGCGCAGGCTTTCTCACAATTATCACAACCAACGCATAAGGTCTCATCGATAAGCAGAACGTCGGTGCCTTCGCCCAAGCCTTCGCTCATCAGAAACGACATTAACTCGCCGCCTTTGGGCTGAGCTTCCATACGGGCTTCAACCGTTAAACGGTCACGAACATGCGATTGAATTTCTTTTTGTAAGCCTGGCTCTTTCTCTAACAACGTAACGAAGCTGGCTTTATTCAAACATATCGTCTCAGTTCTTACATTGGCCCTTACGGTGTCGGTTCTCATTCCGTCACCCATTACACCAGCCTCGCCAAAATAATGCCCAACCGGCATGTACGAGGTAATAACTTCTTTTTTGTTTGATTGCTTAACCGAGGTAACCGAGCCAATACGAATCAGGTGTACTTCGTCGCCGTGCTCGCCTTCGGTATAAATATTCTGGTTGGCGTCGAAGGTCTTTAGCTCTGTATTAGCGACAACTTCGGCCAACTGATCGTGCGGAGTATTTGGCGCAAACTTGGTTTGCAAGGCGCGTAAAATAAAAGCCTCGTCAAGCACACGTTTAACCGACTCGACCGAGTTAATCAACTTAACCATGCTACGTCGAGGCGTCTCGACCACAACACAACCTTCTCCGGCGTATACCGTTGCCGTTCGGCGACGACCTGAAATTAGGCTTTGCTCACCAAAGAAACCACCTCGATTAAAATGAAATTCGCCAACGCCTGGCAACTTCACATAGGCATTGCCATCGACTACAACAAAGAACGAATCGGTAAATTCACCCTTAACACATAGCTCGTCGCCCGGAGCCCTTTGAGAGACTTTACTATCGAGAATGAATTCGCGAAAGTTCAACGGGTTGATACCGTTGTAGATTGGTGATGAAGCTTGCAGATACTCTAAAATTTCATCAATAGTCTTATCGTAGGGCAAGCCATCAAACGCTTCGACAAATAGCGGATGATCAGCGGGTTCAATATTATTGCCCTGAATATATTCGACTACCTCGTAGCCCTGATTCATCGCTTGCTTAATCAGCGGATAACCGCCGAGCGCACCAATCACATACATGCCGGGAACATTTGATTCATATTGGCTAGACAGCTCGGGCAGCGCCGCAGGGCTATCATTGGGAAATTCAATACCGAACGACTCAACCAATCTACGCGGTGGAATCGCACCCAATCGAGCGATTACCCGATCAACCGGCACCGGCACCTCGCCAGTAGGAGTGCTTAAGAAAAATATGTAACGGCTCTCATCACTCGGGTTTTCTTCGATTCTAGCGGGGTTTGCTTCGTAGAAGCATTCAATCACGCCTTCGCTAATTGATGAGGTTATAAGATCTAAGTTGCCTTGCTTGGCACGCGCAAATTCGTCACGTCGGTTAATGATACAAACTTGATTCGAACCCGCTAAGCCGATCGCATTTTCGATCGCCGCATCACCGGCACCGACGATAGCGATACGCTCGCCCTTGTATTCGTCCGGATCATCTAATTGATACTGCACATGCTCAAACTCGTCGCCTGGGCAACCAAGCTTACGCGGATTACCTTGAACACCGATACCGAGAATAATGAATTTTGCGCCGATTTTCTTGCCGTTGACCAAGGTGATGGTAAAGTCACCTTTAGAGCCTTCGATGGCGCTAACTTCCGAACCGTACTGAATATTAGTATTGGTCGAGGTCATCCCCTCTTCCCACTTATCCAATATGTATTCGCGCGTTCCGGCGGAGAAATCGAGCGGGCTTCGTAATGGCAGCTTGGTCGGCGTGTCCATCACGTGCTTGCCTTTCTGGTACTTCTGGATGGTATTTGAATGTTTTGGCGAGCCCTCTAGTAGAATGTGTGACAACCCTAACTCGGCCGCGTGAGCACCCGCACTCATGCCGCCAGGACCTGACCCAATCACTGCAATGTCAAACGTTTCCATTTACCCATCTCATCATTATTTTTTACCCTGAAGAAATACTAACCGAATGTTAACCTAATTTGAAGGAATAGATATACGCAGTTCAGACTATATCGCCTGACAACGATATTTGACAGACTACTTGTGTTTGACAAAACACTGGGGCAACGGCAAGATCAAATTAATCAAGCAAATAATTATCCGAGTTGCTGGCTCTCTCAAGGCGTAATGCTTATTCGAGAGGCGGAATACTCGCCCATTTTCTAGCTCCAGCACCAGGACTTTTTAGGCCATGTATTTCTCATCACGTTTTTTAATAAAACTAATCTTTTTGCTCAAGCTCAACTCTATGTTAAAAATTACCTCTTTATTAGAACTCAAAAAAGTTCGAGCATTGTCGGTCGTCAGTGCGATCCTCTTTAGCCTTTCAGCGCTTAACAACGCTTTTGCTCAAGACGGTTCATCGCAACAAGCTGCGAATCCCAATCCAGAGCAAATATCGGCCAAACATTTAGGGGTAGCCAGTTGCGCCGCCAGCACTTGCCACGGAAGCACCGTGCCCTTTGTTGAGTCAAATGTATTGCAAAACGAGTTTCGTACGTGGAATGAGCTAGACCCACACGCGCGAGCCTATCAAACACTGTTAACTCCAGAATCCAAAAAAATTGCTAGAAACCTTGGCTTAGCATCAGCCGAAACAGCCGATGTTTGCCTCAGTTGTCATGCCGATAACGTTGCTTTGGCAAGTCATGGAGATGATTTCGATATTAGCGAAGGGGTTGGCTGCGAGACCTGTCACGGCGGTGCTGAGAACTACATAGAATCGCATACAAAAGCAAGCCACCAAGAAAACCTCAACGCCGGTTTAAGCAAAACCGAAAACCCAACAGTTCGGGCAGAGCTATGCGTATCGTGCCACATAGGCAATCACACAGACCGCAAGATCACGCATACCATAATGGGCGCTGGGCACCCTCGGCTAAGCTTTGAACTAAACACCTTCAGCAGCATTCAACCGGCACATTATCAAGTAGACGACGATTATATTGCGCGCAAAGGCGATCATAATGAATTGCAAATTTGGGCAATCGGGCAACTGGTCGCATCCGAACAGTTACTGACCAATATCAAAGCGTTTCCAAGATCAGGTCTATTCCCTGAACTGGTTCATATGGACTGCCTAGGCTGTCACCAACCGATGAGCAAGGTCGACTGGGCGCCGAACCCGCTAACCGACCTCGCGGCAGGCTCGCTTCGATACAACGATGCGCATTTATTGATGAGCTATCAATTAGCTAAAACAGTGTCGCCGACTTTAGCTAACGAGGTACTCAGTAATACTCAGGCATTTTTAAACAGCGGAGTGTCATCGAGCAGTAGCGATAAATTAGCATCGAAATTACTCAACAATATTGAGAGAATTCGCACCAGCCTACAAGACTCACCACTCTCTCAGGAACAAGGTAATGCGATATTAAATGCGCTAATAAACAATGGCTTAAGCGCTAGCCATCAAGGTTATGCCTCAGCTGAACAATCGGCAATGGCAATCAACTCTGTGCTTCGCGTTGTTATCGCCAGCCAAGGCGATGGCAGCAATAAAGAGGCGCTGTTAGATGGCGTCGAGACGATGTTTAAAGGGGTAAACAACCCTGAACGTTATCGCCCGGAGGTCTTTGTTTCTGGGCTTCGGAAGATTCAGGCTTCGGTAAAATAGGTGATTAAAAGTGTAAAGTTTGAGCTTGAACTGACTGAACATGCTCTTGGGTTGGGGTATTGTCTGAGGACTAATGATTGATAAATTGGTAGAAAATTGCGGTCATTCAAAAAAGTTATAAACTAAAAACATGGTGGGTTATTTAGAAAAAGGCAAGACGTGGCTCACGTGTTAAAGTTCGATTAACATTGGAGTTAAAATCGCAGCTTAAGGCAATAGTTTCCCTCTGACATCACGTCTAGTTTAATTGAAACGATTGTCAATTTCATACTCAAAACGGGTATTGAATAGGAAGGAAAAACATCACTGCTTTGTCTTACGCAGGACTCAGTCGACAAGAAAAATTTCCGTGATGTAGGCCGCTTGGTTAACCAAATCAACCTTAAAATCCATAGCATTGAACATTAATGATCTCAGAGAATATAAACCTAAACCGAACTTTTTACCCTGTTTCAGAGGAGAGTGCTGATTCAGGAGATTTTGAAACTCAAATAGCTTTCGGTCAACAAAAGGCTATTGACTGGGACAATATTTTAGAGCATAAGCGGGTTGTCATTATAGCGGAAGCAGGCTCTGGTAAAACCCATGAACTATTGTATAGGGCAAAAGGACTTCATGAAGATGGGAAATCAGCTTTCTTCATGCGTTTAGAGTATTTTAAGAGTGGCTTTGAAACAGCTTTTCAGAATTTAGGAGATGACGACCATGCAGATTTTCAGGAATGGAAACAATCGAAGAAGGACGGCTATATTTTTTTGGACTCTGTTGATGAGTCTAAGTTAAGCAACCCTAGTGATTTTGAGCTAGCCCTAAAAAAATTAAGGAGAGAACTTGGTTTAGCGCTTCAAAGAGTAACTTTAATTATCAGCAGCCGTCCAACCTTTCAACCAAAATCTGAACTACAGTTATTTAATCAACACCTACCATCTCCGGCTTCGAAAAGCATAATCGCCGCAGGTATCGAAGAAAACAATACTGATGAATATGACTTAGCCAAGTCCGAAACAACAATAACAGAGGATAATAAAGCGATTATATTTTCTTTAACGCCTTTGAATACAGAACAAATCAAGAAATATTCTTTTGAAAAAGGAGTACAAAATACTGATGAGTTTATCGATGCGATAAAGCGATCAAACATTGAAAGATTTGCTACGAGACCACGCGATCTTGATGGAATCATAAGCAACTGGATTTTGACCCATAGCATTGGCTCTAAGCTCGATGTAATGAAAGCCAACATCAAACGTCGTATTGAAGAAGATGACACCAATAGAGATCAATTAAATCCGCTACCTAATCAAAAGGTCAGAGAAGGGATTAAGACCATTGCGGCTATCTGCACTCTTACATCCAATTCTCGAATTTCGGTTCCTGATAAAGGTCAGTTAAACAACGCCGTTTCCATTAAAGAGGTTCTACCGAACTGGAGCTTGGCTGAGCAGCTGGCTCTATTACAGCGCCCAATATTTGATGATAATGCCTACGGGACAGTTAGATTTCATGATCGAGATATTCGAGAGTTTTTAGCAGCAGAATGGATCAGAGAGTTATTACTAACTGGGTCTAGAAGAAAAATTGAAGCCCTATTCTTTCAGACTACCTTTGGTGTGGAGGTGACAAGACCGAGGCTTCGTGAAGTTTTAGCTTGGGTTGCATTATTTGACGATAGCTTAAGAGAGCGGACATTAAATGTAAATCCGGCAATTTTACTTGATGGAGGCGATCCAGCAAAATTCCCACTGGAATTTAGAAAAAAAATATTGAAAGCCACCTGCCAGGAAATGGCGAAGGATGACAGCCTACGATATTTGTTTAATACAGGTGCTCTCGAACGGTTTTCTGACAAAAAAATGGTAGGGGTCGTCAGCGAACTTTTTAAACAATACAAAGACTATAGAGATATAGTAAATCTTCTTCTAAGAATGGTCTGGCAAGGAAATTTAATTGCTTGCAAATCTGAAACCCTAAATATAGCTATCTGTGCCAGTACAGAAAAGTACACTAGAATTTATGCCCTTCGAGCATGCTCGTCGGTATGTAATACTGACGAAGTTAGCGACATTATTGACTATTTTATTTCCTCTGAACTTGGAAAAAACCGAGATATAGTTAGTGAGCTAATAGATTGCTTTCCCCTTAAAATTTCTCCAGAAAGTCTCATCAGCATAGTCAATCGCCTTCTTCCCCCAGAACCATATAGTTCTGACGCCCTGAGTTATTCACTCGAGCAACTTAGTAAGATTTCGAACCTGCAGAAATTGGAAGCTCTCTTTACAGGGTTCGCGGAACTGGCTTTACAAGAGCCGCATATTGAACAACCGCTCTGTGAAGTCTCAAAACAATACAAATGGCTACTACAAACAGTATCCAACATAGCCGAAGAACTTGTTAAAAAGCGCTCTAGGATAATGCTCTCGTCGTTAGGTCTACAAACCCTTTCGCAATTAGCAAGCTTTAAAGATAGTGGCCATAGCGAAAACTTTGAAAATAAACTGAGGATATTAGTGCCCTCATGGGAAGAACTTAATTGTTCTAGCTTTTGGCACGATACGGCTCGGGTTAGAAAGTTTTGGGAACAAGGCGTTACTCAGGAATGGCAGGTTAGTAATTATGGTCACTTCTGGAACCTGTCTGATACTTCATTGACTCAAGCACTACTTTGGATAAAAGAAAAATCAGCCAATGACGATAAGTTAATCGCCTTGTCCATAGCCTTTCGGATTTATAAAGAAAACAAACGATTACCTGCTGAAAGAAAAACAATCAAAAACATCTGTAACGGCAATGAGTTCCTTGAACAAGCTTTGCGAAATTATTTGCATCCGCCTGCGATGAGTGACGAACTTAAAGAACTTAAACTATCACAACAGCGTTCGAAAAAACGAAGAACCACTTATCAAGCCAAGCAACGAGCTAACCTAAATAATTGGCGCGAACATGCATCCAAAAATTTGGAAAAGGTTAGCTACGTTGATGAAAGCGGTAAAGGTGGAATGTACGAGGTTCAACGAGTGCTCTTCAACAGAATGAAAAAAGGTGAGCCTAAAAACAATAAGTGGGCGAATACCAATTGGACGTATCTCATTGAAGACCAAAATAAAGCGGTCGCTGAGGCGTTCAAGATTTTCTTAATTACAATGTGGAAGCATTACACACCCCAGCTTTGTTCAGAGGCTGGAAAATACGATAACTCAACTCCATATTCCGTGATTTATGGTTTAAGTGGTCTTGGAGTTTTAAATGCTGAAAACGAAAACTGGGTTTCTGAAATTTCTGAAGATGAAGCGAAAATTGCGTGCCGTTATGCAATTCAAGAGATAAATGGAGTTCCCGACTGGTTAGAAAGTCTTTATAAGACTCATCCTGATGTCGTTGTAGAGATGTTTTATCGAGAAATCCAATGGGAATTATTTGAAGATCAAGGTGATAAACTTCTCCACTACGCGTTAGACAAAGTCTCATGGCATTGTAAATGGATGTTTCCAGAACTAGCACCTCTAGTTTTTAAAGAATTGATTTCTAAAGAGCTACGGTTTGGAGAAAACCTAAAAAAGTGTTTAGAGGTGATAGTGGCATCTGCGCTGATCTCTAATGAGCAATTAGCCGATCTGGCTATCAAAAAAATAGAAGGCCAAGTCACCAAACATCAGTTTTTTTGGTTCTCTATACTCGTTTCTGTTTTACCTGCCGAGGGCATTAGCCGCCTAACAGCATTCCTAAAGGCGTATAAAGACAAAAATGAAGCTACGGAATTTGCTATGAAGTTTGTAGTCAACCTAAGCGGCACTCGAAGAGGTAAAGTCACACATAGCGTTAAAGAAAATCACAAAACAGTTGAACACTTACAAAATTTATATTTATTGATAAACCAGCACATCCATATGTCAGAAGACATTGACCGTACAGGACGCGGATGTTACTCACCAGAACTCCGAGACAATGCACAGGATGCTAGAAGTTTACTTTTTAATGACCTGACAAAGATTCCTGGAAAGGAATCCTATATGGCGCTTAAGAAGTTATCGAGCGAACATCCTTACGAAAATGCGCGAAGCTGGATGGAAAGTAGTGCGCGAACACACCTCGAAAACGAAGCAGACTTACCAGACTGGAGCGTCGAGGATGTATTAGACTTTGCACTACACCAAGAATGCGAACCTCACAGTCCGAAAGAATTATTTGATATTGCTAATTCCAGATTATTTGATCTAAAAAATGAACTTGAACATGCTGAGGATAGCGTGGCAGGTACTTGGATCAAAGAAAATAGAGAAACCAAATTACGCTTATTAATATCAAAATGGCTTCGTGAACATGCAAAAAATAATTACTCCGTTCATCAGGAAGAAGAACAAGCGGATGGTAAGAAACCCGATATACGTCTTAATTCACAAGCTTTCGATGCTCCAATGCCAATTGAATTAAAGATCGCAGATAATTGTAGTGGCAACGAACTTATTGAACGGCTAGAAAACCAACTCTGCAATGACTACCTGCGAGATTATCGAACCAATTTTGGAGTATTTCTCCTCGTATACCGTGGTAAAAAAAGAACTTCATGGGAACTTCCAAGCAAAACTAATTTTGATGAATTGGTTATGAAACTTCAAGACCATGCGAAAGCATATATCGAGAATAGGAGTGATATTGAAGATATAGAAGTCATTGGTATTGATTTGACTAAGCGCCAAATTCCAAATAGGCCTACGGAACAAGGAGAAGCAGACATCCACTTAGATCAGTGAGGTGTCTCGCTTTTTAACTACGGTTTCTCAATTGGCTGGACTCAACCCTTTCGGATACTTGGGGCCGTGTCTTACTTTTTGCCAATTTAACCAATGACCCGTAAAAATGAACACCCATCTAACCCCTTAGACGGTTATTTCACATCCACCTTTTTCCAAGGCAATTGCGCTTAACTAAAGGATCACCTCTCGAATCATCAGTTTGCTGGCCCGAATGTTTCATAATGAATCTGTTCTACCGGCACAGACCGGCGTTGTAAGTCTGCCTGAATATCGGCCATAAAGCTTGTTGGCCCGCATAGGAAGTAATGGGCGTCGGTGTCGTTGACCAGCGTTGAGAGCAAGGCTCCATCTACACGGCCAGCACTGTGGTAATCCATATTGAGGAAGTCCATATTCAGGATATTTCCCGAACTCGGGTGACTATAAACGACATGCAATTTAATATTCGGGTGCTTGGCAACCAAGCTGCGCACTTCTTTTGCAAACGGATGGTGCTCGCCGTCGCGTGCGCCATGAACAAACCAAACCGGGCGTTCTCCCGCTTGCGAGGCGACTGTTCGTAAGATGCTGAGCATGGGTGTGATGCCAACTCCAGCGCTTACCAGAACCAACGGACAAAGATTGCAGGTCATCATGAAGTCACCCGCTGGAGCGGTGCTCTCAATTATGTCACCGACTTTGACATGTTGGTGTAAGTGGCGAGACGCCAATCCATTTTCGGTGCGTTTTACGGTAATTCTGTAGTTGGTGTCGCTGGGTGCGTTTGAGAGTGAATAGGTGCGGCTTATAGGATCTTCAGCACCGGCAACGGACAATTTAATCGGCAGGTGTTGGCCGGGTTCAAAACCGGCAAGCGGCTCTCCATCTTCTGCCTCTAAAACGAATGACGTAACATCTCGGCTTTCGCTAATTTTATCAATTACTCGCAATGAACGAATAGCGGATTCATCGCTATCCCATCTTAGTGGAATTGCGTTAGTCAGTTCTACAACGTGTTCGATATCAATTTTGACTATACGCTGTGCATCAGCTGTCGGTCGAGCTTGTTCAGGGTGCCAGTCAATAATTGCCGTGCCGGAGATTTGCAGTAAACTCCCGGTCTTGATATCGACAAAGAGCAATCCAACCCGAGGGTCGAGCACTAGGTTGCCGAAAGTATTGAAATGGTTATTACCAGGGTAATCGGGAAAGCTCAAGCTGGTGTCACTGAGAACGCTAACAAATCCAGCGTCGCCGCCTCGGTGAGAGGCATCCAGACCAAAAGAGGCACTCTCGCCTTCGCCGCGATACCCGCTGGCAATAAAAAAGGTATCTGCCGTCGCAATCCACTGTCGCTGAGGTTGCGAGAGTCGGGTACTGCGCTGAACTTGCACCTTGGTTCTTTTCTCAACCAGACAAGTCTCACGTTGATGAATGTACTGTGGACAATTTCCGAAAGATTGCTCAACGCGAAACGTAAACGACTGCGAATCAACCGCTACGATACGACCATTCACTCGATTGCGTCTTCGTGTGGCTGGCTCAATCCCTAGAATACCGACGTCAGCTCCGACCTCAAACGCATGTTCGAGTACATCGCCGGTGACTCGTCTGGCAGTAATCACTAGATGTTTCGGGTCCGGAGAGATAACGAAGCCGTCAGAGCCGGAACCGTGCAGTAAAGTCACCCAAGGCTGCCCAGCCTTGTCGCGTGCAGACACAATAAGAAACGGCTGCGTGGTATAGAACTCGCGATGTTGTTCTGGTAAATAGTCACGGATCACTTGACGCGCCCATTGCTCGACATCGCGAACTCCCATAAGCGATTGCACGTGATGCTCCCCGCTATGAAACGGAGAATAGTTGCTGTCAGATTGGATCTCAACGTTAGTCTGGTGGTGCATTATGTAGACCTCTCAGGGTTAACTCGTAAGCTCTGGGTGTTTGTTGCTTAAGCCTCTCCACGACGCACTCGCGAAGCTACATCGCGGTGCATTTGCCTTTGATCGGCAAGCTATGTGGCAAAACTCAGGCAGCAAAATCAGGTTTATGCGGCCAAACCAACTCTGGTGGCTTGCATGGGGATAAAGCCCTTTAGGCTTTCAATGTTTGTCAGCCACCGACGTACATTTGCATAGGGTTCTAATGACACATCGCCTTCAGGCGCATGGGCGACGTAACTGTATATAGCAAAGTCAGCTAAGCTGATTTTATTGGCTACCAAAAAGTCGCGGCCAGTTAGTTGTTGTTCCAGTTTTGTTAGGGCTTTTTCGGCAGTGGCTTTAGCCACCACTGGATCGGATTGCGAATTGAACACATTAATTAATCTCGCAACGCCTGGGCCATAAGAAATTTCACCAGCAGACATCGCAAGAAACCGATGCATTTCGGCTTCTTGCTGCAGGTCTTGAGGGATAAACGATGGCGCATACTTGCGCGCTAAGTAAATAAGAATCGATATCGAATCGTGAACAACGACATCACCGTCTTCAATAACCGGCACCACACCCAAAGGGTTAAGGGCTAAAAATGGCGCTTGTTTATGTTCACCCGCAACAAGATCAACATGAATGATTTGGTGCGCTATGCCCGCGACGCTAGCAAATAACTCTACTCGATGAGAATGGCCGGACAGTGGGAAACTGTGAATTCGAATGGCATTAGACATAGTGGGTTCCTCTAAGATAGTGAATGATTTGTATCGTGAGAAACAATAGGCCTTGATTGATTTAAAGACAATACGCTATATTGTTTAAATATTATCTCCAAAATAGAGACAATATTTAGAGCTGACGATGAGGAACGCTTGTGGATACGATCGAGAGTATGCGTATTTTTGTGGCTGTAGCTGGGCAAAAGTCGTTTACAGCTGGGGCAAAGCAGTTAGGTATTAGCACCAATTTGGCAAGTAAACATGTACGACAACTAGAATCACGTTTGGGAGCACAGCTCTTTCATCGCACCACTCGACGCGTGGCTTTGAGTGATACGGGGCTCGCATATTTTGATCGCTGTGTATTATTGCTTGATCAATTTGATGAGTTAGAAGGATTGGTGCAGGAGCGACAATCTGAATTAGCAGGGCCTATTCGCATTACGGCGCCGACCGGATTTGGCTCGGGGGAACTGGTCAAAGCGATTCGGCCATTCCAAATGGCGCATCCCAAAGTCTCTATTATGCTCGACCTTTCAGATCGGCACGTCGACATACTTGACGGCGGTTTTGATCTCGCTATTCGTTTTGGCCCACTGCAAAACTCCACTCTTATTGCCCGGAAGTTGCTGACTATGCGACTAGCGGTGTTTGCCTCACCAGACTACATTCGTACTCATGGTGAGCCGCTTCACCCAAGTGCATTGTCGACACATAATTGTTTGATACAAACATCATCCGCGGACCCAGAACATTGGCAGTTTAGTATCGACGGAAAAGCAGAAAAGTTTCGTGTTAGCGGATCGTTTACCGCAAATTCCCCGTATGCTGTGGCGAATATGGCAGCGGGTGGCTTAGGCATTGGTCGTTGCCCCCTCTATACAGTTGAACCCTTTGTTAAGAGAGGTGAGTTGGTGTTGTTGTTTGAAGACAATATGGCAAGCGAATTTGTCTTATACGCCGTGTACCCTTCGGCCCGCCATTTAACCGCTAGGATAAGAAAGTTGATCGATCACTTGGTGATAGAATTCGGGTGAAGGCGATATCATCATGGGCATCTCTTTCGAGCAATATATTGACTATCTAAAATAGCGAATCAAACAACTGGAAGAAAAAGATAAGCAAATTCCGGATCACTATTTCAAGACGGCCAATAAGGCACTAATGAAAGGTAAGCACAAGAAAGCGGATCAAATTTTTGCCCAAGTTGAACACGATACCGAGGGTGCAATACAAGCGGCCGCCGAAGCGGCTTATCAAAGAAGCCTGATCGCAAACGACAAGATGAGCTGACTCATGCATTGCGTGCAACACACTTAATCTCTGATAACGCCACGTATTTAACTAACGCAGGGTTAGTACTCAAGGCACTCGGGAGATTTTCTGAAGCAATGTTGTTGCTTGGTAAAGCTCTTGAAATCAATCAGCGCGTTCTCGGTGAAGTGCATCCTGATACGAAAACGGCTTTGGCTAATTGGCAAGCAATTAGATTAAAGAATAAAGGCGAAGACGATTAAAAAGACAGTCATTTGATTATGCTAAAAAGCCAATGATCTGACTTCATCTAACCTCTGGATGTATGGCGCCAGATTTAATTCAAGCTCTTACAGTTAATGCGGCTAACTACTAGGGCGATAGACTCAATGTTTCCTGTCGATCGCCAATCTTCAAACTAACGCCGCTTGAGTCTATCGCCTCAACCCGCCAGGCATCTAGCATATCGCCAGTCTCGAGCCTGCGTATTTTGCCACCCGAACTGTTGGCTATGATGGCTATACGCGAGGTCTGTGAGATATTAATCGCGGCGAGGCGATAGTGTTTGAGGCTCGGCGATCTGAAGCGAGACCGCGCATTTTGATCGAACAAACCGGCTAAGATGTTTGTCTCTGAGTTAACCAAGTTAGACGCCTTGATAACGCCAGCAGAATCCGTCGACAACGCTAATGCATCAGTATTAGCAAATGAAGTATCGTTGGTGTACCACATGGCGACGCCCAAATTTACTTCTAAGCTATTGTTCGTATTAGTGCGCGAGCTAGTCTGTGCATTAATTAAATATTTCTCATTACTACGCAAGCTAATCAGCTCGATATGCAGCTTGGGTCGACTCTCTGACAGCGTCGTTAATACGCCCTTTAAAGACTCAGCGGGCACTTGAAAATTTATCTCCAAACGGCTTTTCGATAGACCGCCGGAGAGCGCTTCATTGCTCGGTCGTAACTGCGATATCGTCACGGCATCAGCTTGTAAAACTGCTTTTATTTGTTCTTGTAGTCGGTGCCCTGCGTCACTCGCTTTTGCTGAGTAGACCAGCACACCCGATTCGAGCATGGCTTTTGTTTCGAGCGCTATAGAGGCGTAATTTTGCTCGGTCTTTTGCCGCTGAAGTTGCAATGCAAGCATCTCATTCTGCAGTGCTTGATTAGCTTTTTGTTGTGAGCTTAGATTCGCCACTATTGGCAATGCGAGAAATTTCACTAACAGCCCTAGCGTGACGAGCAATAATAAGTAAGCTAGGGTGACGTGGCGATTAATCGTCATATTTACGCGCCTCACTGATACTTGCCTTAAGCCTAAATCGCTCTCGGTCATCGCTGGCACTACGCGATATCGTACTGATAAACTCGCTTGCTTCGAAGGCCCCTGAGGAATCTAAATTGGCCTGCACTTGGGTAGCACTTACCGCGTTAGCGTCGATCACTAATTCGTTGTCTGAGAGTATTAATTGATCAACAATCGCGGCTTCGGGTAAAGACTCAGCGATAGCCGTTAAGGTGGCAATGATTTGCTCGGCATCTCGCGTTTCAATTAGCTGCTTAATCGATTTTGTTGTTACTCCATCGGCCTGCGCCCCATGTACTTGCTCCCGCAATTGGCTTAGTTGACTGGCGAGTGCTTTGCTTTTTTGGCTTTCAGAACGAGAGAGATACGCCGTGCTAATCAACAAGCCGATGACCAGCAATAACAACGCCAGCAACGAGTATTTTGGTATTTTCGCTTCGCTCACCAAAGGTTGGTCATCTAAGCGTGCGAATAGCCGCTGTTCTGACACATCGAAGGCGACGCCGGAGCAGACTAAACCGCTAACTTTACATATTGATAACGGTTCGACTAGTTCAGACCTGACAATACAATGGAGTTGGTCTTGATCATCGCCTTGGGCAACATCTAGGGCAACAATAAGTTCGCTTGCATCAAACGGCAGAACTTCTTCGGCGATGGCGGATAGCGACAAGCCTTTTTGGGCGTCGAAAATGCGTCTAGACATGACTTTTTCGGGGGCGACAAAAAGATAGAGATCCGCGCTTTTGCCAAGCTGATCGATTTCACCTTGGTTAAGCGTTTGACCGGCTGAATCACAGACAACATTGTCGACCACCGTCAATACAACTCTGACCACTTCTGCCTTAGGAAGGGGACTCAGCAAGCCTTGCTTCCACCAAGCAAAAAAACCTAAGACTGGGTTATCAGTATGTGACATAGATTATCGAAACGCGTTTAACAACAAATTTAGACGATTAGTGTAACTAGCTTGCCGAGCAATGAATATAACTAATTTGTCGACCAAGGTTGAGAGAGAAACACAGCTCTAGAGAATTGCCTGAACCTCATACAAACGCCCTTTCTGGTTAATCATCTTAATGATCTGAAATCGCGTATAGCGCCTACCGTTGAGCTCAAGCGATACAGAAATTCGATAATAAGCCGAAATGGTCGAGCTGAAGTAATCACTCTCGATAGGGTTGCTGATCAAGCTCGGCGAGTCATCGTTGCGTGTGGCTAATAGCCGCTCGCGCTGCGCTTTAGACAGCTTAGGCAGCAGTGATAGCACAGCCGCTGTGGCCACGCTGGGATGCACCCCTTTCTGATTATTATGCAAGCTTGCCACCGATAACAAGGCCTGAGTGTCTATTGAGCTATCTCTCAGCAATTGCCTTAACCTGCGATAACTTGGCTCACGGCCGGGTTCTTTTAAAGCTTGAAGTGATTCAATTATCGCATCAACGTCTTGTCGCGAGGCTCCGCTTGCTGCTACGGCGGATCTTAGTAGTTCTTTATCGCCGGTTAATATGCTGATAAAACCGGCTTCATTTTGTATTTCGATCAATACATCAGCGGCGGGCGACGAATAGACAAGATGCTTAGAGGGAATCGCCGAGCCCGAGACTTTTTCTCTCGGTGAGGCCAAACTCAATGCGGCAAAACGGGTGCCAGCATCGAGCAGGTGTTGCGCCTCAAGTTGTTGCAGATCCAAGCTGGTCGCGCGCGTATTGGTGAGATACAAATTAGTCATAGCCAAGCTTATTAGGCTAATAACCGCGAGCAACATGATTACCGTAAAAATCGCAAAGGCTGAGCATCGCTTATGGTTGGTCATTGTGCGCTAAACCTCCAGCGCTGCAACACGCCTTGTTCGCTCCAGCTCAACTCTATCGCGCTTGGCGGTGACACATTATTCCAATTTGGCTGACTTAGGCCATCATTAACGAAACTAAACTCGGCCTGATCAAGCGACCCTAAAAGACGTGAGCCGGGCTGTTGGTCATCAACGTAGGCCCATAGACTTTGATCATCAGCAATCACTAAGCGCAAGCGGTCAGCGCCCTCTAGCCACCGGCTGTTGGCGCTAGACAGATCAAATTCGATGGCATATCTATCACCGCTAATACTCGCTTGCGAGTCGATTGCATTGCTTAGCGTGCGATACGCCGAGCGGCGTTCGCTTTGTTGATCAATGGCATTAGACACCCGCAGCTTGGCTTGTGAACTCGACACTATAGATTGATAGGCAATCAATAATATTAGGCTAAAAATACTCAACGCCAACACCATTTCAATTAACGTGAAGCCGTTTGTATGGTTTGTTGGAGCCCTCACTTGGTTGCTGCCAATTTAAACTTGGGTCGAGATAGCGAGGGTTGCTCTGGTTCGATGAGCGGCTCGGCCAATATCAAGGTATGAAACCTTAACTCGCGCGCACCTTGATCGACCCACACCGACAAATCGGCGCTTATCGGCCGAACTTTGTCGCTTAAGGAGATCGACTCAGGTTGCAAAGCGTCATCACCAAGCGGGGTCAGTAACAACTGCCACGGATAACCGTCGACACTTTCGCCTCTCGCGTACTCCCCAGTTTGAGAACCGGAGGCAATAGACTTTTGCAACCCCAGCGAACTTAAATGCGTATCAGCAAAGTAACTCGCCTGCTGAATCTCTTCAGTCAGTGCTATGTGTTGATAAGCCGTAAGGCGCAGTTTGGCAACACCGGCAACACCTAGGGCTAAAATGCTCAAGGCGACCAACACTTCGATCAGCGTGAAACCTGATGAAGATTGACGACCATTGGCCAGCGATCCACTAAGTTTACTCATCGCTCACTGCCCACTGTTTTGTAGGCTGACATTAGCGGTTAACTTGTCGATCTTCACAACCGTAGCTCGGCGATCAGCTGTCGCGGCTGCACCAATAATAATTTGCGCCGTGTGGCTGGCAGTGCCATCGGCATGAAACAGCGGTAACGATTCGGCATTTACCGTTAGCTCTGCGGTATCGGCTGGCAGTGGACACGACTCTGACCCTAGGCCAATCGAACGTTGTTGTTGCTGCGCGGTGATGCTGCATTGTCTTGCGGCAACCACTACCTTTTGCACCAACAGTTGATGATTGGCTCTCTCATTTAGCCCCATTAAGCCGCTCGGCACCATGCTCACAATGAGGCTTAATAAGGCCAATACCACCAATATTTCGAGCAAGGTAAATCCTTTTTGCTGTTGCCCTAGCGGGTGTGACACTAGACTCACAACGGTAGGTCTCCCATGCCTTGCAAGGCGGCAAAAACGGTATAGATAATTAGTCCAATGACTAAGCCTAAGGCAAGAATCAAAATTGGCTCGACCAGCGACGCCAAGCGTTGTGCGCGTCGACTAAAGTCTTTCTCTAGGCGTCGCGCCAGAACATTCAAGGTCGCCGGTAATTGCCCAGCACGTTCGCCACTTTCAATGCTGTGAGCGTAAAGGTCGCCGAGACCTTCTACGGCCTTAATCGCGCTACTAAGCGATTGACCTTCTTTGATCTTGCTTATCGCCAGCTCAATTTGATCTCGATTACTTAATTGCCGGAAACTCTCAGCAGCAATCGCCAAGGCATCGGTCTGCGATAAACCTGAGGCCAGCAAACTTGACAAGGTCGAGGTAAATCGCGCAAATTCAATTTGACTCAAAAGCCGCCGTATAAAGGGCACACGCACTAACAGCGACTGCATTCTCTGTTTAGTATTGAGCTGGTCTTGCAATAGATAAGCCACGATGATCGCAGCGGCAACAACAAATAAAATCGTCTGCCCCCATGCCGTCATAAACTGCCCGACTGCCAACAAAGCCTTAGCGGAAAATGAAAGATCACCGCCGAAGGACTCAAACAATCCGGTCAGCTTTGGCAAAATAACACCCAGCACCAAGGCGAGACTGAGAGTCATGGCAACTGCCAAGATAGTGGGGTAAACCAGCGCAGTATTGATCTGGTTCTTTAGCTCTTGACTGCTTTCTAACTGCTGAGCAAGTTGCTCTAGCGCAGTCGCTAACTGGCCAGATGCTTCGCCACTTCGAACCATAGCAACCACATAGTTGTCAAAAACTTCTGGGTGTTGCCGTAGAGCCGAACTCAGCAATACTCCTTGCCTGAGCTTGCCCCTGATCTGCGATAGCACTGGCTTTAAGCTGCTCTCGGATCGTGAGCTAACCATTAAGCCTAAGGCCGAATCAAGGTCTGAGCCGGCATTGAGGAGCACCGCAAGGTCCTCAGCAAAGGAAATAAGTTGATCCGACTGGTTCATAACTTCAGCTCGCTTTGACCAGCCACCTAGATTGGCTTACTAGACTGAATGCTAGGCTGGGCATGAAACCCCAAAACCCGAAACACTTCGGCTTGATCGGTTTCTCCGCAGGCAATCAATCGAGCTGCATCGTCATTCAGACTGACGCCGTTCAATAGCCTTGTTGCCATAAGCTGTTCAGAAACTTGACCAACCTGTTCAGAAATTCGACTAACAAAGGCTGACGGCGGTAAGTACTCGGCAATCGTGGTTCGACCTGAATACTTAAGCCCGGCACAAGTCGAACAAGCCTCTGCGCTATCCGTGTCTTGACCCTGATCCTGACAGTCGCGACACACGCGTCGCAACAAGCGTTGAGCTAAGACCGCTTTCACCGTCGATGACACAAGGTATTCCGGCAGCCCCAAATTTATCAGCCTAGTGATCGCTGATGCGGCTGAGGGAGTATGCAAGGTCGCTAACACTAGATGACCGGTGAGCGCCGCTTGAGCCGCTAACTGAGCAGTTTCGGCATCGCGAATTTCACCCACCATAATCACGTCGGGGTCTTGGCGTAGCACTGTTTTTAGTGCCGCTGCGAAACTAATGCCATAATCTTCATCGACTTGAATCTGATTAATGCCGGCAATGTTTAATTCAACCGGGTCTTCAATGCTGATCAATTTAAGCTCTGGCCGGTTCAACTGATTTAGTAATGCATACAAAGTAGTCGATTTACCTGATCCGGTTGGGCCGGTAATCAATACCAGCCCTTGCTGCGAACTAATTGCTTGCTGTATCGACTCGGCGATATCGTCACTGAAGCCTAGACCTTGAAGTGATTGCTGACTGAGACCAAATTCTAATAAGCGCAGCACGATGCTTTCACCATCATGCAGCGGTAGCGTTGATACCCGCAGGTCAACCATTCGTCCGTCGGCGGGGAATTTAAAGCGACCATTTTGCGCTTGACGCCGTTCAGTGACATCTAATTTCGACATTAGTTTTAAACGGGCGACAACTTGATCGGCGTATTGGCCACTAAAACTATCAATGTCTCTCAACAACCCATGAATTCGAAAGCGGACACGCAAACGTGACTCTACTGGCTCGAAATGAATGTCTGAGGCATTACTGCTGACCGCCCGTTGAATTAAACGATGCAGGTCACGTACTAAAACCGACTCACTATTAAGGTCATCCGGTAGATCCTGGTCATCAGATAAGTCAACGTTACCGATCTTGGTTTTGCCGGTCTCAGTTTCTCCGGTCTTAGTATCAGCCGACCGGCCATTGGGATAGACCCTCGCCAGTGCCTCAAGAAGCTCGCTGCGTAGGGCTACATGAGGCTCTACCTGGCACTTTAATTTGGAGCCTAATACTTGCAAGGTAAACTCATCGGACGGGTCAGACATAGCCAGACTAAGCACGCCGTTTACCAACGATACCGGCAGTGCTTCATGTTGAATCAGAAAGCCAGACAAGTCTTGGGTGCCTGGTAACGCCAACGAGGGTAGTTGCTGACGGGTAATTAGCGGGGCTCGGAAGGCGGAGCTTAGCACCTCGGCAAACGCACGTTCAGGCACCAAACCATTATCAATCATTGATCTCAAACCACCGCTGCTAGCGCTGGCTAGTTGGTCACGCTGTTTGTCAGTAAGATAGCCCTGATCAACAAATCGTTGCAGTACTTCGACGGTTATAGGCTTGGCTTCGGACTGATTCATTAACAAGGAGCTAATCGATAAATTAGTTAGTTTCAATCTCAACCATAACAGTGCATTAGGCCGCGATCAAACTTTGATATTAGCACCTTTAATACAGCGCTAGAGTCGGTGCGGCTTTGCGCCAATTATGACATTTTTGTGCGACTTTTCGTGCGACTTTAGGCCTGTTGTGCGAGCAACTAGGCTGCTGTACCATTTAACTCAGTTGTACTCTGTAAATCAATGGCGCTGGCATTAGCTATGATTCAGGCGTTCAGATCTTTAAACGCCTGATGCTACGCTTAATATAATAAAAATAAGTACTGGAACAATTATGACTCGTTTTAATAACATTAAACGTAATTGCGTGAGACACGGGCTGACTATCATCGCAGTCGTGTCACTGGTCGGCTGTGAAACTGTCAAGCCTAATTGGCAACGTCACACTACAGGCTTAGACCACGAGCTTAAAACCGATACCAGCGATGCTAAATTTAAAGCGCCAGCTGATAGTCGCGCGACTGCGTTATCGCTAACCGAGAGTGGTAAATCACAGGCTAAAATATATCCTGGGCAAGCGGTCAATGCGCCTAAACCTCGCTCATCGACTACGCCTGATGCACGCTTCCGCGCTAGAGGCGGCGACATTGTTCTCAACTTTGTCGACATCCCTATCCGCGAAGCGGCGCGCATGATCCTCAGCGATCAACTCGGTAAAGAATTCACTATATCGCCTGAGGTACAGGGTCAAGTCAGCTTAAATAACCAAGAAGGATTGGCTGTTAGTGATTTAGTGCCAACCTTAGAAGTGTTGTTGTCGACAGTTAATGCACGCTTAATTATTCAAGATAACAGCTACAGCATCGTGCCTGGGGCCGACAATAACTTAGCCGTTAGCCAAGGCAACTTTGAAATTATTCCATTGCGTTATATCGACGCCACCGAATTCGCCAAGCTTCTCGACGGCTACCAAGTGTCGGCGACGGCGGTCAAACGAGGCAATTTATTGGCCTTGAGCGGTTCCAATAGCAAGATAAACAAGGTTAAAGAGTTAGCACGTAGCTTCGATGTAAACTGGCTAAAAGGAATGTCAATTGGCCTATTCCCAGTCGATAACACCAGCGCCGAAACAATCCGTGGCGAGCTGGTCGAGCTATTTGGCCAACAGATTGATGAGAGCCAAGCACAAGCTATGCGCATCATCGCCATTGAGCGCTCTAATGCAATCATGGTGATAGCCAACCATAACGACTCGGTGAAAATGATCGGTGATTGGGTCGAACGCTTAGACAAGTCTGGCGGCGCATCGAATCAAGCATTCTTTGTCTACCGAGTTCAAAATGGCCGCGCCACAGACTTAGCCAAACTGCTTGAGTCTATGTTTGGAAATACAGGGTTTGGAAATACAGGGTTTGGCAGTTCTGGAATTGGCAATGCAGGGCTTGGTAATACAAACCAATTGAGTGGCGATGATGAGCGCAGCCGAACTGCACCGCGCTCACTAAGTAATTTGAAGCAAAAAAATAACTTTAGAGTGGTCGCCGATGAAAGTACTAATAGTATTATTGTGACTGGCAGCCCGCATTATTATAAAGCGGTTCGCGATGCGATGAAGCAGCTAGACAGCACGCCATTACAAGTACTGGTCGAAGCTCGCATTATGGAACTCACCCTAAGCGACGATTTACAGTATGGCCTAGAGTGGTATTTAAACGGCTCCAGGGGAAGTTCGAGTACCCGTGGTGGGCTTGACTTAGGCGGCTCCGGTATCGGCGCGATTCAACCGGGCTTCAGCTACGTTGTAGAACGTGCAGGTGAAGTTCGTGCGGCGCTCAATGGCTTAGCCGATGATTCGCGCTTAAAAGTGCTCTCGTCACCCTCGTTAATGGTACTCAATAATCGCACAGCTAGTATTCTAGTCGGTGACGAAGTGCCAATCCCGACGCGTCAAGCGGTCAGCAATATATCGCCGGAGGCACCGACCGTTAACGAAATCGAATATCGTAATACGGGTATTCTGCTAACCGTCTCGCCTCGAGTTAATTCGGGCGGCATGGTCACCATGGAGATTAGCCAAGAAGTCAGCAGCGTGGTCAACAACACTACATCGCAGATAGATGCCCCTACTATCCAGCAACGCCAATTGAACAGCACAGTGTCGATCAGAGACGGTCAGACCGTGGTACTAGGCGGTTTGATTAGAGAGCAAAGTTCGAGCCGTGAAGCGGGTGTTCCACTACTTAAAGATATTCCAGGCTTGGGGAAATTATTCAGCACTACGACCGATGTCTCGAAACGCACCGAATTGATCGTATTGATAACGCCCCGAGTTATCTCTAACGGCGATGACACCGATGCAATTACTCAAGAATATCGAGAGAAAATGATTGGCTTACGCCCTATTCCGTTGAGCCAGCTTTGATTTACTGCACGGCTGCGCGAACTTAGCAGACATGCGCTAATTCTAATGATTTAGTTTTCCTAATAACTTCGTTACGAACCAGCCGAAGTGTGTGTATTGATTAATCAATACACACTGTAAGTCAGTGCTAATACGATGGCTTAGCCTTTGTCCTGCCGGTTGTTAAAGACGTACCCATATAGGTATAGGTATTCAAATAGCTTGTTAACAAAGCCTGAGCTTGTAAGGATTCCGCATCATATAGATCCAAGCGATAAGACCTGCATCATTGACGCCGATGGTTAATACAGTATTGAGCTGATTATTTGCAGATATAATTAGTGCAGGTTGTCCATTGACATTGGTTCTATGTGTCGTGCTATTGCTTGAGTACTTGCGTAGTATCGAAAGCAACACACCGCTTACCTCAAGAGCACCAAACAAGGGTCGTAGTGCTGCGCGGACGTGGCCCCCACCGTCAGAAATAGACACGACATCTGGCGCCAGCAAGGATAATACTTGGTCATGATTCTTGGCAGCACAAGCTTGAGTAAATTTACTTAGCAACGCGTACGTTTCGCTCTGTGTGACGTTAAACTTCAATTTAGTCGAAGCGATTTTCTGCGAGGCCCGACTAACGATTTTACGACAGTTCGCTTCAGTTTTGCCTAAGACTTCTGACAACTCAGCATAGTCGCTGTCGAACACTTTACGTAAAATAAAAGCACTGCGCTCCTCGATGGTTAAGCGTTCCATAGCCCACATTAATGCTAATTCACAGTCTTTTGCTAATGCCAAAGCGGCATCTGGCCCACCTTGAACGTCTTCAATCAACGGTTCTGGCAGCCACGGCCCGACGTATACTTCGCGCTTTTTCCTAGCCGATCGCAAAGCGTCTATGGCTAATCGATTGGTTACCGTTCGCAACCATGCTGGCGGCGAGTCGATGGTAGCCTTATCTGCCTTATTCCAAATCTCCCAGGCATCTTGAACTAAGTCTTGCGCAGCCGCACGTTCGCCCAACATTTGATAAGCGATCGACATTAAGGCTGGCCTCTCCAACTCAAAGTATTCAGTATAATTAGGCATTAGACCTGCTGCGGTTCATGCACCGCTTGGTATTCACCAATAACCAGCTTTTGGCAGGCTTTGGCAGACCCCAAAGCGCGTTTTAGTAAAGGATACACTGGGTAGCTGACAGTCGCGAAACTTGCGGCTATTAGCGCTTTATCACCATGCTTTTTGAGTATTTCGCCGCGCAGCGGTTCTAGGTTTTCTAAGTTGCATAGGGTTGCTTGGGCGAAGCGATAACCTAGCCCAGTATCAGCGGCAGTCAGCCAGTCTTTATTAATACAGGCTATAAGTTGCTTTGCATCTAAGCCTTGTTCTATCAATCGATCAATTACTAATTGCGCACACGGGCCGCAATCCCCATGCAAGGTAGCGGCTAACGCAGCACCGCCCCAGATCGTTTTGTTACTACCGCTATAATTTGTCATGCCCGACAACATCATTAACCGAGTCGTTGCACTGGCTGAAATGGAATTGATGTCATGCATATAGCTTGCGTCATAGTCATAATGAGACTCAAATTTATTGATCATTTTGCTCAGCATTAATTTAAACATTGCGCACCTCATTGAATCTAATAGCCAATAACATTACAAGTAAGCCGGGAATAATAACGGCTAGAAAATCTGACACGCTGACACGGTCAATAATGAAGTCGCGCCTAATCCAAATCGTTATATGAAATAATGCGTGCATCAGTGGCCATAAAGCGCCCATCATTGAGGCCAATTTATTGGACTGAATTGCCCCCAATTGAACCGCGATGCCACTGGCAAGAAAGGCGAATGATACATCTAAGACAAAGTGCTTGTTGTATGGCCCCATCATTGAGACACCTGGTGTCATCTCATAAAAATGCATAGGTGCGAATAAAAGGTAGAATCCAAGCAGTATGTAATATAGTCCTAAGCAAATAAGTAGTTTCTTCATCGGAAATAAGCAAGTAGTTTGTGTACCTCTATGACGAAATAGCGCTTGGATTTGTGACTTACTTAGTAAAAAAACTTAGTTAAAAACTTAGTGGCAAAAACTTAGGAACAAAAATGTGCGTGAATAGACCGAACTGGTGATTTAGCTCTCCAGCTCGTAGGACACTAATTTTATCGCAAATGTCTGCCTCAGATAATGGTATTCACTAAAATCAGTAATGGCTGGGCGAACTAATAAAACCTACTCCGGCTATCCCTTAAAAGCCAGACCCAGGTTGTGATAAGAAACTATCCTCCTCGCTAGTCGAGGCGCGGCCCAAGATCTTATTTCTATGAGGATAGCGACCAAACTGTTCAATTATCAATTTGTGTTTAACTTCGAACTTCAAGTTTGATTCGACACCAAGATTGGTAAATAAAGTCATCGCTTGCTGATGAATTATTAGTGACTCACTATGCATAAACGGCATATATAGAAAACTTTTTTGTTGCGACGTTAACTCTAAATCAAACCCTTTCGATATTGCCGACTGTGCCAGCGATAGCGCCAAAGAATCATGGGCAAACGACTCTGCCTTGCCGCGATACATATTTCTTGAAAATTGGTCTAGTACAATAATTTCAGCGAGACAACCAAGGGCTGTCGAGCGCCAAGAAAATAATTCGCATTTAGAAGCTTGGACATGCACTTCGCTGAACCTTGATCGAATTAGTTCATCAAAACTCTGATCTTTTTTGAACCATTTAACTTTATCGATTTCAATAAACCAGAATTCTATAATTTCATTGAGCATTTTCGATTCTCCAATATATTTGGCCGCTTATACATCGATATCGAAGTATATCCAGTTATCAGGCAAACTAATTTGTTCTTTTAGAACAGCTAGGTAAATGAGTTCGGCAAAAAAAACGCACACCCAATGAATATGGTATGTGCGCTTTAATTTTACTTAACAGCTTGAGCTAGTTTAACTAACAGCTTGAGCTAGTTTAACTAACTGCTTGGGCTAGTTTACATCACGCCATACGCCAACATAGCATCAGCAACTTTTATAAAACCAGCGATATTCGCGCCTTTTACATAGTCAACTTGGTCGGTTGTCTCGTGCTGACCGGTACCATGCTTTACACAGCTCGCATGAATTCCCGACATGATTTTGCGTAAGCGTTTGTCCATCTCTTCGCGATCCCATGACAAACGCATACTATTCTGGCTCATTTCCAAACCGGAAACAGCAACACCACCGGCATTAGCCGCTTTGCTTGGGCCGAATAGCACGCCAGCATGTAACAATGCGTCGATACCATCTTTATAGGTAGGCATATTCGCGCCTTCGCAAACCGCCATCACGCCGTTGTCAATCAACATCTTAGCGTCGTCTAGCGTTATCTCGTTTTGCGTTGCACATGGGAAAGCCAAATCAGCTTTTACTTCCCAAGGAGCTTTACCTTCGTGAAACTCGCAACCATATTTCTCAGCGTACTCAGAAATACGACCGCGACGGCCACCTTTAAGCTCTTTTACGAAAGCCAGTTTCTCGGCATCAATACCTTTAGGATCATAGATGTAACCCGATGAATCAGAGAGAGTGACAACTTTGACGCCTAATTGAGTCGCTTTTTCACAAGTATATTGCGCCACGTTTCCAGAGCCAGAGACGATAGCAACTTTGCCATCCAGCTTATGATTGTGATGGTTCATCATGTCTTCCATCATGTAAACACAGCCATAGCCGGTCGCTTCGGTGCGAATCTCACTACCACCAAATTCTAAACCCTTGCCGGTTAGCACACCAACAAACTCATTGCGAATACGCTTGTACTGACCGAACATATAACTTACTTCACGCGCACCAACGCCGATATCGCCTGCTGGTACGTCAGTAAATGGCCCAATATGTCGATACAACTCAGTCATAAAAGCTTGGCAGAAATGCATCACTTCACGATCTGATTTACCTTGAGGATTAAAGTCGGCACCACCTTTACCACCGCCCATTGGTAGGCCGGTTAAGCTGTTCTTAAAGGTCTGCTCAAACGCTAAAAACTTTAAGATGCTGGGCGTAACGCTCTTATGAAAGCGAATGCCGCCCTTGTAAGGGCCAATCGCATTATTACACTGCACACGATAGCCGCGATTAACTCGCACGTTACCATCATCGTCTTCCCATGCTACGCGGAAAGTGATCATGCGGTCTGGCTCACTCATGCGCTCTAAAATTCGAGCCTGTGTGTATTTTGGTTTGTCATGGATAAAAGGAATGATGGTGGCCGCCACTTCTTCTACCGCTTGTTGAAATTCAGTCTCCCCTGGATTGCGTCGTTTCAAACCGTTCATGAATTCTTCTAATTCTTCGCTTACCTTGTTTGTTGTCAATTTCATCACCTTGTATTTAAACATCTTTTTATTATGAATAGCTCATTTTAAGAGCCGCAGTAATCTCTAGTGGGCTGTCAAAAGATATAGCCCTCTTTGGTTGACTCCCCAGATTTACCCCTATTGTCGTTAGACTCATCGAACAATAAACCCTTTTTACTGGCATAGACACCTAATGTCTATAATCCTTTTGTTCTATTGCATAGTTAGGGCAAACAAGTTTTACTCTAAACACGCCCGTACCTATACTGGTACTCGGGCTACTCGTGCACACTCAAAGTGTCGCTTTATAGGCTTCGGTTGACAATATATCGATCGCCGTTGAAGCTTAAAAATAATAAAAGCACTACTCAACAAGAGGGTAATAAATGAAGACTTCCGACCTGTTCGTAAAAGCACTAGAAAATGAAGGCGTTGAATACATCTATGGTATACCTGGAGAAGAAAATTTAGATTTTTTAGATTCTCTTCAAGGTTCCTCAATCAGGCTAATTCTAACTCGTCACGAACAAGCCGCTGGCTTCATGGCGGCCACCTACGGTCGCCTTACTGGCAAGCCTGGAGTGTGTCTGTCGACCTTGGGCCCTGGCGCAACAAACTTTGTAACATCAGCCGCTTACGCACAATTGGGCGCCATGCCAATGATCATGTTAGCGGGCCAAAAGCCGATTCGCAAGAGCAAGCAAGGTCGATTCCAAATCGTTGATGTAGTCGGGCTAATGAAGCCAATTACTAAGTACTCTGAACAGATCGTTGATGGCAATAATGTGCCAGCAATGGTGCGTGACGCTTTTAGAATCGCGATGGAAGAACGACCTGGTGCAGCCTACTTGGAACTGCCAGAAGACATCGCTGAAGAAGAAACTGATGCATCCCTTTTTGAGGTTGTTGGCCACCGCCGCCCAAGTGCTGACCATAAGTCGATTGATGCCGCTGTCGAGATGATTCAAAATGCCAAGCTACCTCTTTTATTAGTTGGTGCTGGCGCCAATCGAAAACTCGCCGGTAAAATGTTACGCAAATTCATTGACGAAACTGGTATTTATTTCTTCAATACACAATTAGGTAAGGGCGTAATCGATGAACGTCACCCGCAATATTTAGGCACTGCGGCGCTGTCGTCCAACGACTATTTACACTGTGCGATCGAACGCTCTGACCTAATCATCAATGTTGGTCATGATGTCATCGAAAAGCCGCCATTCTTTATGGAGAAAGGTGGTAAAAAAGTGATTCATTTGAACTTTTTCGCGGCGCAAATCGACGATGTCTACTTTCCGCAACTTAACGTTGTTGGCGATATCTCATCGTCAATGTGGGAAATCTCTGAGAAAATAAAGATTTCTGAGGATCGAGATTTTAGCTACTTTAAGCGTGTTAAAGATAAAGTAGACAGCCATATAACTAAGTACTTTAAAGACGATCGCTTTCCTATGTTGCCTCAACGTTTGGTCAATTTGCTACGCCAGAATTTGGATGACGAAGACATTGTCACCTTGGATAATGGCGTATACAAAATTTGGTTTGCGCGAAATTATGAATGCCGCGCACCCAATACTATGCTGCTCGATAATGCATTGGCGACGATGGGTGCAGGCTTACCCTCGGCCATGGCCGCAAAGCAAATTCACCCTAATCGTAAAGTAGTGTCGATCAATGGCGATGGTGGCTTTATGATGAACTCGCAAGAAATCGAGACAGCTGTTCGCATGGGCTTAGACCTAGTCGTAATTATTCTCAACGACAGCGCTTACGGCATGATTAAGTGGAAGCAAGAGGGTGTTGGCTTTGACAACTTCGGCTTAGATTTCAAAAATCCCGATTTCGTAATGTACGCTGAAAGTTTTGGTGCCCATGGTTACCGCGCTGAATCAGATGAGCAATTCCAAAGCATTTTAGATACCGCACTGAACTCGAAAGGGGTACATATCATCGACTTACCAATCGACTATTCTTTGAATCATTCAATCTTAAATGTATTACTCAAAGAAAGCGCGTGCATTATTTAATTCGCTATTTTTAACCCGGAATACACAAGCGCAGCTCAACAGGCTGAGGTAAAACAAAACTATGAGTACTATTCAGGTTAACAACCCATTCGACCAAAGCTTAATAAAAAGCGTGCCGGTGAGCACAGCTGGACAACTTGAAAGCGCCATTAGCAAGGCGCACAGCCTAATCGAGAATCGTGACAACTGGTTACCCGCGCACCAGCGAGTAGAGATACTCGAGCGGGTGATCGAGATAATGAGTGAGCAAGTTGAGGAGCTCACTCAACTTGCCGCAAGTGAAGGCGGCAAGCCGTATGTTGATTCCAAAGTTGAGGTGCTTCGTGCAATCAACGGCGTCAAATTAGCGATTGAACACATTCCTCAAATCAAAGGCGAGCAAATTCCAATGGGGCACACCACCTCGTCGACGAATCGAATCGCCTTCACCCAGCGAGAACCGATTGGTGTTGTCTGCTCGGTCAGCGCGTTTAACCACCCGCTGAACTTAATTGTGCACCAGACCATACCGGCACTCGCGGTTGGTTGCCCAGTGCTGATTAAACCTGCGGCGCTAACGCCACTGTCTTGTCTTCGCTTTGTCGAAATTCTGCACGAGGCCGGTCTGCCAGAGGGCTGGTGTACTGCGCTGCTAACCAGCCGTGAAGATTCCGAACGAATGGTCTGCGATCAACGAGTAAATTTCTTCTCCTTTATTGGCTCGGCCAAGGTGGGTTGGATGTTGCAATCCAAGCTCTCACCTGGCACGCGCTCAGCCTTAGAGCATGGTGGCGCGGCTCCAGTAATCGTCGATCAGAGCGCGTTCGATAACGAGAGCGATGCTGAGGAAATGCTCGATAGCCTAACCAAAGGTGGATTTTATCATGCTGGTCAGGTATGTGTTTCGGTTCAGCGTGTGTATGTGCACCAATCACGCGCGGCCGATTTCGCTAAGCAGCTTGCCGACAAAGCATCTAAACTTATTGTTGGTGACCAACTCGACCCGAACACTGAAGTCGGGCCATTGATTACTACAAAAGAGGTCGACCGTATCGCTGACTGGGTTGAAGAAGCCGAGCAGTCTGGGGGCAAAGTGTTATGCGGTGGCAAGCGAATTTCGGAGACGTGTTATGCACCGACAGTCATTCTAAACCCTGCCGAAGATGCTCAAGTTTCTCAATTAGAAATTTTCGGGCCGGTTGTTTGCGTTTATTCTTATACAGATAAAAGCGACGCTATTGCCAGAGCCAATGGTTTGCCTTTTGCCTTTCAGGCAGCGGTATTTACCACGCTTCTCGACGATGCCTTAGATACCAGTAACCGACTCAATGCGACAGCCGTTATGGTTAACGACCATACCGCTTTCAGGGTAGATTGGATGCCGTTTGGTGGACGCGACGCATCTGGAATCGGTATGGGTGGCATTCAATATTCGATGCACGAAATGACCCGTGAGAAAATGCTGGTAATTAAGAGTAAGGTTCTCTAAAAGTCACTATCAATTGTCACCCACTCAATTAGCTCTTGAGTTAAGTTCTGAGTGCTCTTGATGGGATTTTGAGGCATTGTCGATTCGAACTTAACGCTCTCTTACATACGCGGACAAAGAAAGCCGAAACGAATTATAGATCTATAATAGTTTCGGCTTTAGCTAATTCAAAGTGCCGCCCTTCAGTCTTCGATTGCTGCTCAAGGTCTTGATCGATCTCGACTAGTTCAGACCATCGGCGACTCGGGTCATGATGGCCAATGTAAGTGTGTTTTACATTAGCCTTTATCGCCATATCAACGACGTCTTCAATGCAACTATGCCCCCAGTCTTTTCGTGCCACGCCTTGGGCACCGCCTAAGGGCTTTTTGGCATCGTATTCATCACGCAAGAACTGACCATCTCGATACAGCACATCGGCGTTCATCGCCTGCTCTACCAAGCGCTGTTCAGCATCTAAGCTAGCGACTTGCAGATGAAAATCAGGGTCGTCACCTCGACGCAACTCATGGTCAGTACAAAAAACGAACACCTTGCCATTATGCTCTATACGATAGGCGAGACACGGGTCTGGGTGAAAAACACTAAACGGTTGAATAGTGGTTTTACCTATCTTAATTGGCTCACCAACATCATGATATTGGCTAACCATTGGATTATCTTCTGCGCCATCTTTAGCAATATCTCTAATTTCAGTAGATTCAAAGCTGGCCGGCATCATTTCGTAATTCAATGGCGTTGGCCGCCCTTCATCTTTTCGGTTCGCTTGATGAGAGAAAATCCCGAGATGGCGGTCTAATGAAGTGAGGTAAGACCGATTGGCCAGAAAGTGAATATGGTTGCGCGGGTCAAAGCAAACGTTCGACTGGTCGAAACCTTCAGTGTGATCGAAATGCGCGTGAGTACCTAAAATATAGAGCGTGCGCTGCTCTTTATCGCCCCATTTTTTTTCAAGATCCTGGGCACACAGTCGAAAACCACTACCGCAGTCAATTACAATGTCGTAGCCGTCGGACGTTTCTAATCTGAAACACGTAGTCCAACCGCCGAAAACCGGTTGCTCTTGTGGCTCTAAACTTTCTCGAAACAGCGTCAATGATTCGGCGTTTACTGGGCCACCCAAGATTTCTTCGACCGAACAATTTAGAATATTGTTAGCATTTGTTTTTTCTTGTAGTTTGGAAAACGCTTTATTTAAAAGTTCTAAGTCGGAGTTCAAGCGAATGTAATCTCGCTCTTCCTTTTGGGGGAAAACTGAACCACTGCCCTGAACACCGTAAAAGTGTATTCGTAGGTTTTCTATGTCGCCTATCATTATTCTTATTTGACCCTATCAGTAGCTTCTAATTTATAGCCTATCGCGATGATCACTTCAACTATTAGACCTAAAAGCTTTATAAAAGCGATTACATATAGATCTCGATATTGATGCCGAATAGAATGGCATAAATATTGGTATCTATAATAGCACTGAGAAGGCCCATTATCCGATGATAAAAAAGTACTTTAGTAGAATCCTTGTTGGTCTCATTCTTACCAGCGTATTTATCGCTTGGGAGCGCAACAAAATTGACTTGCCGCTACTGGACAAACTAGAGCTTATCGCCTACGACACCCGACTCGCTGCGACAGTCACTGAAAAAGCAGTAGACCCGCGCGTGGTAATTATCGATATAGACGAGCGAAGCTTAGTTGAAGAAGGCCACTGGCCATGGAACCGAGTAAAACTAGCAAAATTGATTGACACTTTGTTCGATGTTTACCAACTCGATATTCTCGGCTTTGACGTGGTATTCGCAGAGCGTGATTCGTCTGAAGAGCTTGAGTTGCTCGAGACACTCGCATCGCAAAGTAACGATGAGGCCTTTCTAAACCGTTTTCAGGACTACAAGCCTTACTTGAATCCTGATGCTGTATTCGCACAGTCGCTTAAAGACCGGCAAGTCATTATGGGCTATTACTTCGATAAAAGTATTACTCGCTCAACCCGCACCGGTGTTCTAGCTGCACCAGCATTCGAAAAAGGCACGCCCTACTACGATATGCTTACGCTGCAAAGTACCGATGATAGAAGCGAACACGCAAATAATGGCGAAATGGTCGAAGCCTTGGTGACGAGCTATACCGGCAATGTCCCAGAGCTACAAGAGAACGCACTTGGCGGCGGTTTCTATTCCATTCCATCGCAAGATAGGGATGGAATTTTACGCCGTATCCAGCTGTTGGAAAAGTTTGATGGCGCAATTTATGAATCGCTATCATTAGCCTTAGCGCGAAATTATTTAGTCAGTGAAACCGAGCTGATCACGGCAATCGACGAACAAGGCAAAGAAGTAATTGAGGGCTTAGATATCGGCACAGGTACAGTGCCAATTGATCCACATGGCTCTACCTATATTCCGTATACCGGCCGCGCATACAGCTTTCGCTATATTTCAGCTACCGACATATTAAATCAAACGGTTAAAAACCCAGAGGATTTGCAGTATGTGATCGGCATTGTTGGCACCACGGCAGCGGGCTTAGTCGATCTAAGAAATACACCGCTGCAACAAAACAACTACCCTGGGGTTGAAGTGCATGCGGCGACGATCACCGGCATGCTCGACGCGAGCTTTAGGTCTCGGCCGTATTATGCCGCGAGCGCTGAATTTTTATTGATCTTGCTGATTGGTGTTTTACTCTCGGTTTTATTGCCGATGCTTGGTGCCACCACGCAAACCTTGTTGTGGCTATTGTCGTCAGCAGCGCTAGTCGCGGGCAATATGTATCTATGGACATATGAGAACACCATCTTGACGATTGCCCCGCTGCTGTCGTTGGCAACCGGACTGTACATGATTAATATGGCCTACGGCTATTTCTTCGAATCACGTAATAAGGCCAAGCTTAGTGGTCTGTTCGGCCAATATATACCGCCCGAATTGGTTGATGAGATGTCAAAAGACCCCGAAGCCTATAATTTAGAGGCCAGGAGAGAGCAGCTCACCGTGCTCTTCAGCGATGTTCGAGGGTTCACAAATATATCCGAAGGCCTAGACCCTAAATCACTGTCAACCTTGATGAACGAGCTCCTTAGCCCCATGACGCGCATCGTTCACGACAACCATGGAACTATCGATAAATATATGGGCGATGCCATGATGGCCTTCTGGGGAGCTCCTGTGTCGAATGAAAACCATGCTAGCGCAGCAGTGCAATCAGGCATGGCAATGTTAGAAGAACTCGGTCCATTGAATGAACGTTTTGCGGCTAAGGGTTGGCCTGAAGTTAAAATCGGCATCGGTTTGAACACCGGCAATATGAACGTTGGCAACATGGGCTCGGAGTTTCGCATGGCCTACACCGTTTTAGGCGACTCAGTAAATTTGGGTGCGCGAGTGGAAGGTCTGACTAAAGAATATGGTGTGTTATTTATTGTCACTGAATTTACCGCAGCCGAAGCGCCGGAATACGAATACAGAATCTTAGACCACGTGCGGGTGAAGGGAAAAGACGAACCGGTGACGATTCTCGAACCAATCGGTTTGAGCGAGGAAGTAAGCATTGGTGAGAAAGACGAACGCGATCGCTTCCATGCGGCACTCGATCTTTATAAGCAACAGAAATTCTCTGAAGCGATTAGCGTACTCGAGCGCTTAAACCGAGAATTCGGAGAACGGTTCGTGCATCAACTGTACATCAGCCGCTGTAAACACTTTTTGGCCGAACCTCCAGCGTCTGACTGGGACGGAGTTTATACCTTCACCACTAAGTAATGGTATTTAAGTCAATAACAATACTCAAACAATTTAGTTAGTACTAAGCGGCTTAAATAAAAAAGGCTAACCCTACATTCATAGGGTTAGCCTTTTTATTGTCCGATGCTATAAGCGCTTATCGCGAGGTGAAGCCTCTTAAAGCTTCAAGCAACCGTGTTGCAACAACGATCTAACGACACTGGTTCTCAAAGCTTCTAATTTCATCTTCGTCTTCATCACGAGTTGGTTGATCAAGACGTCTCACGCTCGGGTCTCTCGATTCCGGGGTACCGCGATCAACTGCCACAACGTCATTAATAATATCGTCAGGAGGAGTCATCGGCGGTTGCTCTGGAGTTTCATCCGGCGTCGGCGTTGGAGTCGGCGTTGGAGTCGGCGTTGGCGTCGGCGTTGGGGTCGGCGTCGGAGTCGGAGTCGGAGTCGGAGTCGGAGTCGGAGTCGGTGTCGGTGTCGGTGTCGGCGTTGGAGTCGGCGGTG
>Ga0075467_10000173_pt1 | contig 46798 bp, 42 predicted proteins | sample DEB08_DNA_9_FD_75067 | JGI IMG/M metagenome (GOLD analysis project Ga0075467, IMG submission 75067) | Aqueous microbial communities from the Delaware River and Bay under freshwater to marine salinity gradient to study organic matter... | ecosystem: Environmental > Aquatic > Marine > Coastal ... | reverse complement strand
ATCAATACCGCGATGCAATCTCAATACCCAATACTAATAGCGCAGCGGTCTCAATACTATAAAGCGATAAATCGCAGGGCTATGGAAACATCGATATAGAATTGAATGCTCCTTCGAAGGCAGAAACATCTATCAATACCGCGATGCAATCTCAATACCCAATACTAATAGCGCAGCGGTCTCAGTACTATAAAGCGATAAATCGTAGGGCCAAGAAACAATTGAATTTCTCTCTCCAAACGATCTATCGTCTCTTTGTCTATCGTCTCTTTGTCTTATACCTTTTCACCGAATTACCTTCGAAGAAAATACATTAATTCAAACACGATCCAATCTAACTATTCAAATCTCTATACTCCCTACTATCTCCTTACCTTTGCCCCGTGGAAAACAAAAGAGACATACGCGCCTTGAGGCGCGAGGACATTGAAAGCTATTTCACCAAAATTGGTGAAGCGTCATTTAGAGCCAAACAAGTATATGAATGGCTTTGGAAAAAAGGGGCTAAGGATTTCGAGAGCATGACCAATCTCTCCCTCCCTTTACGTGAAAAGCTGGAAGCCAATTTTGTGATAAATCACATTCGCGTGGATGAGATGCAACGCAGTAAGGACGGCACCATTAAAAACGCCGTGCGCCTTTACGATGGCAAGGTGGTAGAGTCTGTTTTAATTCCCACCGACCATCGCATTACCGCCTGTATTAGCTCGCAAGTTGGCTGCAGTCTCGACTGCAATTTTTGCGCTACTGCAAATTTAAAACGCATGCGCAACCTCAATCCCGATGAAATTTACGACCAGGTGGTGGCCATAAAAAATGAAGCGGAAAACTTCTACGGCCGCCCGCTTACCAATATCGTTTTTATGGGCATGGGCGAGCCTTTAATGAATTATAAAAATGTTTTAGAAGCCATCGAAAAGATTACCTCTCCCGATGGACTGGGGATGTCGCCCAAACGCATTACCGTTTCTACGGTTGGTCTCGCCAAGATGATTCGCAAATTAGCCGACGAAGAACCACGCTTTAAACTAGCGCTTTCCTTACACTCTGCCCGCGACGAAGTACGTGACAAAATTATGTCCATCAACCTAAAAAACCCGGTTGAAGAACTAAGACAAGCCCTTGAATATTGGTATTCGAAAACCAAAAGTAGAGTCACCCTAGAATATGTGGTATGGCGTGGTATTAATGATCAAAAGATTGACATTGACGCCTTAGTACGCTTCTGCAGAAGCGTACCCTGCAAGGTAAACCTGATAGAATACAACCCGATAGACGATGGTATTTTTCAGCAAGCCGATGAAGAAGCGGTTATTGCTTATGTAAAAGCTTTGGAAGCGGCAGGTATAGTAGCTACCATTCGTAAATCGCGGGGAAAAGATATCGACGCCGCTTGCGGACAATTGGCGAACAAAAACGAATTGGAAATCTTTAATTAAGAGTTATTGTCATCTAAATTTTTGATGATTTTATTTTACGCCAATTCTAGTACTTAGACTACCTTTGAAGCGCATGCAGAACCTTAAAGCGATACAGGCACCCATAAACTCAGAAATGAAGGCTTTCGAGCCCAAGTTTCGCGACTTCATGGCTAGCAAGGTGGCACTCCTCGATCGCATTACCTATTATATTGTAAAAAGAAAGGGTAAGCAATTGCGTCCTATGTTAGTGTTTTTAAGCGCTAAACTGCATGGCACTATCGACGAAAGTAGTTACCGTGGCGCGGCTCTAGTGGAACTAATGCACACCGCCACTTTGGTACACGACGATGTAGTAGACGATTCCAATATGCGTCGGGGCTTCTTCTCTTTAAATGCCCTTTGGAAAAATAAAATCGCCGTTTTAGTAGGCGATTACTTGCTCTCACGCGTTCTTCTACTTTCCGTAGAACACAAAGAACATCAACTTCTCGAGTTAATTAGTACCGCTGTTCGCGAGATGAGTGAAGGGGAACTTTTACAAATTGAAAAGGCGCGTCGTCTCGATATCGACGAAGAAGTTTATTTTGATATCATCAAGAAAAAAACCGCCAGTCTTATTGCCTCCTGCTGTGCTGTTGGCGCCGCATCGGTAAAAGCCAATGCCGAAAGCATTGAAAATATGCGCCTCTTTGGGGAGTATTTAGGTATTGCCTTTCAAATAAAAGACGATCTGTTCGACTTTCAAAAAAGCGGTAAAGCGGGCAAACCTACAGGCATTGATATTAAGGAGCAAAAAATGACCCTACCTCTTATTTATGCGCTTCGCAATGCCGAAAAACGCGATAAGAAGTTTATGATTAAAGTGGTGAAACGCTATAACCACGATCGTAAAAAGGTAGAAGAAGTAATGTCGATGGTTCGCCATTCGGGCGGTATCGAATATGCCGAGCAACAAATGCTCGACTATCAAGCCAAGGCTTTGAAGATTTTAGATCAGTATCAAGCAGATGAAGTGAAAAATTCCTTAGTCGCTTTAACTGAATATGTTATTAGCCGAAGTAAATAATTATTTTTGTCGCTTCAATTAACCGACATTTTATTTTTAGATGGATAAGATTCAAGAAACCAGCGGCACACTACTAGACATGGCCATTAAATATGGTACTTCATTAATTTTAGCCTTACTCGTCCTTTTTATTGGACTAGCCATGATTAAGCGCATCACTACAGTAACGCGTAAGCAAATGGTAAAAAGAAATATGGACCCTAGTTTGGTTCCGTTTCTGATTTCAATTATAAATAGCTTACTTAAAGTTTTACTAGTGATTTCCGTTGCTACTATGCTTGATTTTGAAATGACCTCGTTTGTAGCTGTATTAGGTGCTGCAGGTTTAGCCGTAGGTTTGGCCTTGCAAGGAAGCTTATCAAACTTCGCCGGTGGAGTTTTAATCTTAATCTTAAAACCTTTTAAGGTAGGCGACTTTATTGAAGGTGGCGGCGTAGGTGGAACGGTAAGAGAAATTCAAATTTTCTACACCTATTTAACTACTCCTACTGGTCAAGAAATTATGGTACCAAACGGAACCTTATCCAATAACAATATTGTTAACTATAACTTCAATCCTACCCGTAGAATTGACATGACCTTTGGTATTGGCTATGGCGATGATATTGACCAAGCTAAAAGCATACTTCATCAGCTTTGTGCCGAAGAAACACGCTTCCTCACCGATCAAGGCATTACCATTTTCGTAGAAGCCTTAGCCGATAGCAGCGTGAACATTCGCGTAAGAGGCTGGAGTGCTACCGGTGATTACTGGGGTATTTTAGGTGATTTCAACGAAAAAGTTAAAAAAGCTTTCGATGCCGCTGGCGTTGGGATTCCTTTCCCACAAATGGATTTACATCTAGTAGAAGATAAGACGAAATAAGGGGCATTCGTAAAAAAATAAGTTTTAACAAAAAAAGGAGTCCTCTTGGGCTCCTTTTTTATTGGAGCGGAGTGCTTAGATTTGCAACAATGATCAGCCAAGAAAGCATCCAGAAAATTCTCGACACCGCTCGCATCGAAGAGGTGATTGGCGATTTTGTAACTTTAAAAAAAGCCGGCAGTAATTACAAGGGGCTCAGTCCTTTTAGTAATGAAAAATCGCCTTCCTTTATGGTTTCTCCCGCCAAGCAAATCTTTAAAGATTTCAGTAGCGGCAAGGGCGGCAGCGCGGTTACCTTTTTAATGGAGCACGAGCAGTACACCTACCCGGAGGCCCTGCGCTTTTTGGCAAAGAAGTACAATATCGAAATTGAGGAAACCGCCCAAAGTTCGGAAGTTATTGCCGCACGTGAAGAAAGGGAATGCCTTTTTCTAGTCAATGAATTTGCCAATAAATACTTTCAAAATCAACTTTGGGAAGACCCCAAAGGACGAAGCATTGGCCTTAGCTATTTTCAGGAGCGGGGCTTTAGCGACGAAACCATCAAAACTTTTCAGCTCGGCTACAGCCAAGATGGTTACCAAGTTTTTACCGATCACGCCCTAAAAAGCGCGCATAGCCTAGAGTTTCTAGCCAATGTTGGCCTCACTAAGGTAGATGGCGATCGCAAGCTTGACCGTTTTAGGGGACGCGTAATGTTCCCCATTTTATCGCATACGGGTAGGGTTTTAGGCTTCGGCGGCCGTATTTTAACCAAGGATACCAAAGCCGCCAAATACCTCAACAGTCCCGAAAGTATTATTTACCATAAGAGTAAAATTCTCTACGGAATTTTCCATGCCAAAGGCTTTATCGCTAAGGCAGATGAGTGCTTTTTAGTAGAAGGTTATACCGACGTAATTAGCCTTTTTCAAGCGGGGGTAAAAAACGTGGTAGCTAGTTCTGGTACCGCCCTTACGGTAGATCAGATCTTATTGATAAAACGTTTCACCAAAAACATCACCCTTCTTTATGACGGCGATCCTGCCGGTATAAAAGCCAGCTTACGCGGAATCGATCTTATTTTAGAACAAGGCATGAATGTTCGGGTGGTTCTTTTCCCCGATGGTGAAGATCCCGACTCCTATTCCAAAAGAGTATCGGCAGTAGAATTAAATAGTTATCTCGCTGAAGAGCGTACTAACTTTTTACGTTTTAAAGCCAAGCTTTTACTGGATACAGTGGGCAACGACCCCTTAGAGAAAGCCAAGGCGGCGCGTGAAATGGTGCAAAGTATTGCCCTTATGCCGGATGAGTTAGACCGCACGGCCTTCATCCAAGAAACGGCGCGCATTCTCGCCATGGAAGAGCGCATTCTTTTTAGCGAATTGGGACAAATTCGTTCGCGCAATATCACTAAAGCAGACGAACAAGCGAGGCGGGAGAACCGCCCCCAAACGGGACCAGGTGAAGCGGAGGGCGGCAGCATGCATGTAGTAGAGTCCACCGAGCTGGTAGCGACGTCCATGCTTTACCCCCAAGAAGAGGCTTTATGCTCCCTACTTCTCAATCACGGTGAAAAGGAAATCATATTTGATGAGCCCGATGAAGAGAATGAAAACCCCGCAGCCGAAAGTATCGCCGCTTATATATTATCCGAACTGGTTAGCGATGGCTTAGAAATGGATGACCCTCTATTTCAGAAGGTTTTTCAGCATTTTTTAGACATCTATAATAATGAAGAGCAACGCATTGCTAAGGCAGAAGAGTTTTTAAGAGGCGGCAATAAAGATTTAATGCATAAGGTGGTCGATCTCATTTCGGAAGAACCCGCATTACACGATTGGAAACGCAAGAAAATATTCCCTCCCGAGCCCGACGCGCACCTGCGTATTTTCACCATCGAAGCGGTGCTACGTTTTAAAGAAAAGAAGATTGCTAGCCTGATTAAGGGCGTACAAAAAAAATTGCAAAGCGGCGAAAAGGTGGATATGAGCGATCTAGAAACGGTGAAAAACCTTACCCTATTGCGAGTGGAAATCAACAAAAAGTTGAAACGGATTTTATAAGCCGATTTTTCTAAAAGGCAAAGTATATAAAGGGCTGTACCTCGGCACTTAAGATTTGATAGATCACCAAGGTAGCGGCAAAAGCTAGTAGGAATAGAACCCATACTGGTGCTGTACTCACCGCCTCGCGCAATCGCGCTTTGTGCACGCTGGGAATCCAATGGATGAGGTAGCCCGAGATTAGCACCACAAAATATTTCCAGTTAGAGATAAAAACCTCATCGACCGTCGCCCAGCCAAATTCATTGGGGATTTTTGCCAAAATCTCAATGGCCCCATCCCAAGTAGGAGAGCGGAACCAAGCTCTTGTGAAGGTGATGAAAATGAGCGTTAAAGCCAAGCCTATACTACGATTGTACCAACGTGATTTATCGGCCCAAGGGGATATTTTCTTCCAATTCTTATAAACTACCAAGCCTAAACCATTTAGAGTTCCCCAAGTAACAAAGTTCCAAGAGGAGCCATGCCACAATCCCCCCAGCACCATAGTTAGCATGAGGTTGATATTGGTATTAACCCAACGCTCAGCACTACTATTGTAGCGCATCAGAAGGTAAGCTATTATGAAAATCCCCCCTAATACAATTGACAAGATCAAGCTGCCTACTACCAAAGAAATCATCACCAAAAAGGACAGAACGATAAAGTAAGAAGCCAAAGTTCCTTTGCGATTTCCTCCGAGCGGAATGTATAAATAATCTCTTAACCAGGTGGATAGAGAGAGATGCCAGCGTCGCCAAAAATCGGCTACCGAAGAGGCTTTATAAGGACTGTTAAAGTTTTTAGGAAGGGTAAATCCTAGTAGCATTGCAATGCCAATGGCCACATCGGTATAACCCGAGAAATCGGCATAAACCTGCATGGAATAGCCAAAAAGCGCACTCATCGTTTCGAAACCACCATAAAGCTGGGGATTATCGAACACGCGGTCAATAAATTGTACCGCGAGGTAATCGGCTAAAACCAATTTCTTAACTAGGCCATTTAAGATCCAAAAAACGGCTAAGCCCGCGCGCTCTTTACTAAGGTTATAGGGCTGGTAAAGCTGAGGAATGAATTCGGAGGCACGCACAATGGGACCTGCTACCAATTGAGGAAAAAAGCTAACGTAGAAACCGAAATCTAAAATGTTTTTCACGGGCTTTACATCACCACGATAAATATCTACACTATAGGAAATGGTTTGAAAGGTGAAGAAAGAGATTCCCACAGGAAGTAAAATACGGTCAAAAATAAAATTGGTGCCAATCGCTTCATTGGTCCAAAGTGCAAATTGGTTAATTACCTCCCACTCTATCCCCGTAAGGCCATGAATAAAATCGGCCACGAAATACGCGTACTTAAAATAGCCTAAAACGAAAAGATTAACCAGCACACTGAGTGCCACTAAGGCTTGCCGCTGCCAACTTACTTTATTGCGGTAAATGGCATGTCCGATGATGAAATCTACGAAAGTGGAAAAAAGCAATATTACCAGATAAAAGCCACTGGTTTTGTAATAGAAAAACAGAGATACGGCAAAAAGAAAGACGTTTCTCCGTGTGGTATTCTTATAAACCAGACTGTAGCCTGCCATTACTAAAGCAAAGAACACCCAAAAGTAGAGCTGCGTAAAAAGCAAAGGAGTATCTGCTTGATACGTGAACCACTCGAGTATGTCCCAGTTTTGCATCATGGGGCTAAAGACTTAAGATGTGCTTCATATCCTTCCCAAATAGACCAAAACAAGAGGTCAGAATTTAATCGGTAACCCGCATTGGTAAAATGAATTTTATCTGACTTGGCTAAGCCATGTTCTTGCCAAACGGCAATACTATTTAAACCGCCCATCGTGCCAAACAAATCCCACAGGGCCGCATCGTGTTTCTTACTTAAGGACTGCATTACTTCAACTACATCTAAGGCGTGTTTATTGGGTATTCTACGCTTGTAATAACTATCGTTATTGGTCATAAAAATAAACTCACAATCGGGATTAATTTCGCGAAACCAGTAGACTAAAGAATCATAACGCGCTTCGTAGTCTGCTGGATTCCATTCGCTATCTGGCTTATAGGCATCATTAATCCCTAGTCCGAAAATAACCAGATCGGGAGCGACGTATCGTCCTTGTTCTACAAAGTTTTCACTGCGCAGAAAGCTTTTAGTGGCCGCTCCATTTACCCCAAGCGCATGGTAAACCAGGCCACTTTCTGGGCGCACCATCTGAACACCTTGCAAGGTATAGCGGGGTTCAGCGTCCTCCGGCGCAATAAAACGGACACTGATGGAATCTTTTAGCGTTTTAAAAAACCAGCGACGAACACCAGCCATGCTATCCAAAGCCGTACTATCGGGTGTTGGAGTACAAACAGGAATCATCGTATTGGAAGCCATATGCTCAAACAAGCGTATCTCTGTAAAGGCATAAGCCTCGCCCGAACTGGAAAAACTTTGTAATTCAAAACCAGCATTGGAATCAAGGGTTATCGCATCTATACCACTAAAACCCCAAGGGCAGTCATTTTTAGGTAGTGAGTTTCGGCATCCTTCCCAAGTACCAATTTTGATTACTTTAATATTACCCGGCATATTGGTATTGGCTAGGCTATGTGGAAAAAAGAACCCTCGCTCTACGTTTAAGTCGGGGGCTAATTGAGCTAAATTCATGCGCAGGGTATGGCTTAAAGTCCCGCCTTGCACATGCGAGCCGCCCATATGAACAATGTTCACCTTCCCTTTTTTCTCAAAAATAACTTGATCTAGTTTTGTAAAGAAGCCTTGCAAAGCATTAGAGTCGCCATAATATTGGAGGTGACTTTTACTGGTATCTAAAAAAGAATATTCCCAGGCCAAATCGTGCATTTCCTTCTGTCCAAAAACTAGAAGCGTTTGTAAAATGAAGACTAGACTAGTTATTGTTCTCATGAAGTGTTTCTTGTTTTGAAGCGGTATCGATTGCTTGCGCTGCCCGCTTGGCTTGCTTTGCTTTGATTGCTAAAATGCTATCCGCTTTGGCTTTTTCTTGGGAGGCAGCTAGTGCCGCTTCTTCCTTTTTATGACCGATATATTCGGCTTGCAAATGATCTAATGCTGCGGCTAGTTTATAGCCTACGAACTTAGCTCCGGCAGGCGAAAAATGACAATAATCTTTTACGGCTAAAGCTGGTTCTTCTTCCTCTACCCAGCGAACCATGGCGCCTTCTCCGCCCATAACATCGTGCAAATCCCAATAAGCTGCACCTTTGGCAAGCATTTCATTTCGCAGGGCCGACTTTAAGACTTTAATGATGGGATAGCTGCGCATCTTCAGTCCATTTTTAACAGCCATATCCGAAGGACCGATATAAAGTATCGAGGCCGAAGGATGCAAACTTTTGATATGCGCCACCTGTGCCGCCGCTGCTTTGGCGAAACGCTCGGCATCGGCCGTATCTTTGAGATAAGGCACGGCATTACCACCATACTGCAGAATAACTAATTCATAATTTTCACGCACTAAGGTGGTTTGGAATTGTGCTCGATCTAATTTTCTAAAAATCATTCCCGAAGCGCCGCGCATAGCAACATTATCAATCCAAACTCCACTAGCACTTTCAAAGGATAGTCCGTAAATACGTGGACTCTCCTTGGCTTTTAACACCAAGGAAAATTCGTCGGACTTTGGTACATTAATACTTGTAATATCTTCGAATTCAGCCGGAAAGGAATGAGAGGCAAAAAGGGTGTCTGCCGCGAAAACATCTACCAACAGTGGCGCTAATGTGGACAGACTCATTTTCACTTTACTAAAGTCACGCGCCATTTGATAGCCCCAATTTCTCTTTTTAAAAGTTACGCCACCTTCAAAGCCTTCGCCATTGCTGGCAGGCAAGAGTGTTGTAAAGGAGCCTAAATGTCCATAACGAGTATCTTTAATATTGGTATCGCGCCTGCCAAAAGCAGTTTTACGCGCTAAGCCGTAAGAATTTATAAATTCTAAGGAAGCCGGCATTACCAATGGCTCTAATGCCACGTAGCCAAAGCCTCTGCCACCGAAGCGTTTTTGCAAAACATCACGGAATTGCATGGTAATACGATCACCTTCAATTTGCGAATCGCCGTAATGAATAATGCGCACGGACCCTCTTTTACCCGCTGCTAAAGATTCGAGGGCATCAAAAAAGTGTCCTAAGGCATCAAGGCTTGCAACCTGAATTAGCGTATCCAAAACTGGTTTTTCAAAAGCAACCATTGCGAGGCTGTCGGCCAAATTATTAGAGGCTAAGGAATCAGATGAACTAGCTTTTAAAGCTTTAGCTCTTTTGGGGTTTTCAGACCATAACGGTCCAAGCAAGTCTTCGGGGGAATAGTAGCCTAGCTCAAAGTGACCAAGAAGCCACTTATCCTTAGGCATAAGTATGCTTAAGGCTAGCATTAGCCCGAAAAGAGCCACAAGAAATACTAAAAATTGCCTTGGTTTATTCATACCCTACAAGCTGCTGGGGTAATTTTCTGGACTATAATCTCTAATGGATGCCGTGTAAATTTTAAGGATTTCTCCGGGCTTAATCACGCCATCCACTTTATTCCAAGCTTGAATGTTATCCGTACTTACTCCTGGGAATTGTCTGGCAATACTCCAAAGTGTATCACCAGATTTCACCTTGTAACTTATAGAATTCTCGGTGGCATTGGTAATATTTACCGGTATCTCTTCCTGAGGCACTTCTTCCTTTTCCTTGGGAATTTCAGCTGGGGCAGAAGCCACTTCTTGCATCGCTTTCGCCTTTTTTGAAGGAACCCAAATAATAAGTTTTTGACCGGGATAAATATTATCGTTTTTAAGTTGATTCCACTTGCGCAGATCACTTAAACCTACTCCCATCTTACTGCTAATTTGCCCTAGAAAATCGCCACTCCGCACCGTGTAATCAATCGCATCATGCGTTTCTGGGTCGGGCTGAAAAGACAAAAGCTGCTTTTTACGTTTTTCATAATCCTCTTGTAGCTTTTGCTGGTAATCCGCGTAGGACGTAGTTAATGCCAACCAAGTTTCGCTACTGGGCTTCCAAGCAAAACCGTGAAGCCCTGCTCCTTTGGGGAAAATATCTTTTGTGAAATGTGGGTTTTTTGCTTTAATCTCATCCTCTGACTTGCCAAGCTCTTGCGCTAGATCGGAGAGTAAAATTGCTCCGCTTAGATTGATTACACTTTTGGGAGCCTTGCTAGGCTTCCATGAAAATCCGCGAAAACTGGCAGCGGCCATTTTCCCTTTCACGGGATCAAAACGTTCGTCTAAATTTTGATTAATGTCTAAACCCATGCGCACCGCTTCAACCCGAGTAAGGGCAGCGATTTCGGGAGAACCCCAACCTGCTGCTGCAAAGTGATAGGGCGTGGACATAAGCTCCCATGAATTATCAGAAACAAAGCTTTTACTTAGTAAGCCATCTTGTGCTTGCGCAGATGCTGTACGAAGTAGGCAAGCCGTTAATAAGAAGATAAAAAGGGTTGAAATACGCATATGCCCAAATATAAGGTTTGGAAGCTCCAAATTTATTCCGCGCTAGAATAGGAACATCCAAGTTTTCCTCATTTTTTTGTGAACAACTCCAATGGTTTATACGGCGATTCTTAAAGTGAAAAAAACAACACGGTCATCATAATCTCTTATGATGACCCGTGTTATTCTTGTCTAGAATTAGGGAAACGCTGACTCTTACAAAGCTAGCACCTTAGGGTCACTATCCATAGCACCCTAATAAAACATGAAGGCTGCATAGCGGCAGTCAAAATCTTTTTCTTTTCTTAATACACTATTACCACATAGATTTACACCTTTACCTTCCGTTAAATAGCCAAAATAGCTTTTAGAAGAATTAACAGGCTTATGTGGCTAAAGTATAGATTTATAAGCATTTAGATGCGCACTATTCTTACCATTTTAACAGAATAATAGCACCCCTAAACTATGAAGCAATCGCAAGAAATTCCCGCTAACATCCGTCGAATCAGAACAGAACGTGGTATAAGCTAAGCAGAAGTCGGGTACTTCACCTTTAAGCCTCCATCGCTTTATAGAAATTTGCCATTATTTTAAAATTAACCATTGCGACCTTTTAAATCAAACCATCAACCATGAAGAGGTTGCGGTTATTAAAGCCAATATGCGGTATTATCAAGAAGCAATGTTTGAATTAAAAAAAATGAAGAGCAGCTTTGGTCGACCATTCACAATCTGCTCAAGATAATTAATCCAAAAGATAATGATCAGGTTTTCAAGGTGGTGTATTCGAAAAAGCAAAGGCAATCTTACTTAAAACCTGATTTCAACTAAGATGCCTCCTTTGACGCATCTTCCGAAAGGTACATCATTAAGGGAAAGAAGATCGTAAACAGTAAAACGCCCCACATTCTTTCAAACATAGATTCGGTTAAAAGGCAGAGAATTAAAAAGAGTAGATTCATCACATTGAGGTAATCTCCTTTTTTCCAAAAAGTAAAAAGGTAATAAAAGAGGGTCAGCATTAGTAGGGTGAAACCGAGTATACCTATAGCAATAAAGGTTTCTAAATATTGGTTATGGGCATTATAGCGTTTCTCAAATCCTTGCCAAAACTGTTTGGCACGATAGGTTTCTAATAAGGCATCACGGTTGTCGCCAAAACCCGTTCCTATCCAAAAATTATCGGCAATTAATTCTGTGGCACATTCCCATTCCGCCAAGCGATAGGTGGCGCTATTAAAATCATCGCCCGAAATGTTATAGCTGAAATCTGGTAGTTGTAAATAGCGGTCGCGCAAGCTTTCCCCGCCAAAAGACAGAAAGGCCACCAAAGCCACTACTGGCAAAATGGGTAATAATAGGAGTTTATAGCTGCGACTTTTAAAAGCCCAATATACTAGAGCTAAAGGCAGGAGAATTAAAACTGCCAAAAGGTTAATACGCGCCTGCAAGAGCAGCATCATAAGAAATAGGAAGGTGGCAAGTAACAGATACAAAAAGCGTGATTTCACCTTCTTAAAGAAGAAATACAAAGCAACAAAAAGTCCTATTCCTAAAAAGCTAGCAAAGTAACCGGGGTGCATTATTGGTTCCGCCAGATGGGTATATAAAAACAGGTATTGCTTAGAGGCCCCATCTTGCGCAAGCTTATACAAATGACCCTGCTCGAAACTACGCGCAGCAGCATAAATAAGGGCAATTAATGAAGCTAATATTGTGCCTAGCAAAAATGCTTTGAGGGCTCTTTCTTTAAAATTTGCAGGGTAAAAACCGGCGCTTAGTCCTAGCAGAAGAGGTCCTAGCAAAAAAGATGACTTGGTTTCTAGCATGGAAAGTGCAGCATCGAGATTATCGGACCACAAAAGTGAGAGCCAAGAAAAAAGGTAAAAAAGGCTGGGCAGAATAAAAATGGGGGAAGCAACTGTTCTTAACCAATCGGCCTTTTTTGCAAAGGCAATAGTAAAGAGAAATAAAAGCAACATTAAGATATTGGTCAGCAATTCCTGCCCAAGTGATAAGGACATTAAAAGCAATAGCATTAAGCTTCCAAAATGCTTGGTAGACAATTTTGCTTTATAAATGCGGTTTATAAATCCCAAGTTTCTTCTGTCTCTTTTTAATTATAAAAGGCAGCTGCGACAAGCCTATTGCCGCCAAAGATAGGCCGATAAAAAGAAATTTGGCTCTTAAGTAATCATTAAGAAAATAACAGCTCACAATAAACACAATATTAATGGCCATGAGAAGCAGGCTTGCTTGGGCATGACTAAGGCCAATATCTAAAAGGGTATGATGAATATGATTGCGATCGGCGGCGAAGGGGGATTTACGCAGAATAAATACCCGCAGAAACACCACCCTTAATGTGTCCATCAGCGGAATTATGAGCACCGAAAAACTAAAGACCATGGCGTCGATTTTCAAGAGAACTACCTGCTCTGCCCGCTCATTAACCTGCAAAAAGTAAATAGTGAGAATTGCGGTAAGAAAACCTAAAATCATCGAACCAGAATCCCCCATAAAGATCTTTGCTTTGACCAAATTATAGGGCAAAAAGGCTAATTGAGATCCGGCTATAGCAAGGGCAAGGATTAAAAACAAATCTTCTTGAAAGAAGGAAAACCAGAGTGCATAGGTGCAGCTAACGATAATCCCGATACCCGAACTCAAACCATTTATGCCATCAATAAAGTTAAAGGAGTTAATAATGCCTAAGAAGAAAATCAAACTAAGTAATACACTTACAACATAGGGCAACTCGTTAATACCAAAAAGACCATAAAAACTTTCTAAACGTACATTCCCTTGTAATACTACGATAGCAACTGCCAATAGCTGACCAAGCATTTTCTTATAAGGCACTAAGGGATATAAGTCGTCTTTCACGCCAGTGATAAACAAAATAAAAAGCGCAACTAAAACCGAGTTTAGGGCAGGATTAGCAAGGTGAGCGGTACTAAAAACAAAGGAGATTATCATGCCGCCGAATATAGCCATGCCTCCTAATGGAGAGATCCTTGCCGCGTGTTTCTTGCGATCGTCGGGCAGATCGTACAAGCGTTTCACCAAACTTAAACGAATTATGGCGGGTATCGACAAGTAGGTAATTGCGAAAGCTAAAACCAAGGCTATTAAAGGGGCGAATGTTTCTAGGATATTAGCCATAATGGTAACAAAGGAAACTAATTTTTCATCATTAAGAGTAAGCTATTTTTTCAGGCATCTTGGGCGCCGAGGCGCAACTGATACAGCTCGAAATCGAATTCAGAAAATACTCCGAAAGCACTAAGCTCATCGACAACAACATGGCTCATTCTGCCAGCATTTACTTTGGTCTGCTTTTTAAAACTACTTAAGGTAGAAGCCATTATTCCCCCCGCCGCACGATATAAAGCTTCTCTTTCCAAGCGGGTAAATTTTTCCTGATCTAAAATGGCACTCAAACTATGTCCATTATGGCGATAGTAAGCCTTATTATCGGGCCTTACAGTTAAAACCGAATCAGACTTAAACAGATGTAAAGTGTTTACCGCATCATCGATAATAGACGCTTCTGTAAAAGGATAATCGAGAGTGAGGGTAAGTACATTTTCAAATTGCAAACCTTGCTCTTGCGCATCATTAACCGCCAAAGCAACAGTTGCGCCTAAGGTTTGGTTGGGTCCCGCCAATTGCGCGGAACGTTCTAAAACTTTAACGCGCGCATCGCTCGAAAAAGCCTTCTGAGCGAAAGCGATAAGATCGGTATCTTCACTAATTATATATACCATTTTAGTAGTATTGGCCTTAAGAGCTTCTGCCACTCTCTGCTCTAAAACAGTAGCTTGATTACCCATTTTTAGTAAAGGCCAAGACTGTTTTTTAATGCGCGTATTACGGGCCGGAATTACCACTAAGGTAGAATCGGCCATTTCCTCTTTATTGAGAAAAGTTTCTTTAATAGCGCGGCGCGTTTCTAAAATTCGTTCTTCGTTGGTAGTTAAATTTTGACCGTGGCGACGATAGTAAAAAAGCGGACTATTAATATTGCTTACCGAAAAATGGGTGATAAACTTGAGCCATAAATCGTAGCCATCTTGGCAAGTGAAACTCTCATTGTATCCGCCAATCTTCTTTAAAAAGCTTAGTCTTATAATGGTGCATGCGCCATGCGCCGGTTGATCGTAGAGGGAAACTTCTTTTTCAAAATTATGTCGACGCTCTTCGCCGGTAATATTCCCTGTGGCATCTACATAATAATAATCTGGGAAAACCAAACCCAGCTCCTTATTGGCTTCTAAAAGCGCGGTCATTTTCTCAAGTGCTTCGGGTACTAAATAATCGTCGGCATCCAAGCGCATCAAATACTTCCCTTTAGCCACACGCATGGCTACATTATTGGTAATATTTAAACCTTTATTCTGTTGATAGATAATGGTTACACCTTCTAAAGGGCGGTACTGCTCAATAATTTCTTTGCTATTATCGGTCGAGCCATCGTCGATAATTATCAGCTCGAAGTCTTCTAAAGTTTGATTTAAAACACTGGCTACACTCTGCTCGATAAAAGAGCCGTAGTTATAATTAGTGATGTAAACCGATACTAAGGGACTGTCTTTTCTCATGTCCTTTCTTTTAATACTTTGGCAGGAATACCGCCTATTACTTTATAATCTTCGGCTGATTTGGTAACCACCGCATTACTGCCAACCACCACGCCTTGACCTAATTCCACACCCGGTAAAATCACCACATGCGTTCCTAGCCAACAATCTTTTCCGAGCTTTATGGGCGCGTGATCATACCCCTGATTTTGAACATTTTGGGAACGATCCTTAAAACCATGCATGCTCGTTTGTAAATAAACAAAGCCCGAAATAAGACTTTTTGCTCCCACGCGAATAGAATCGCCGCCATTAAAAACCGTGTATAATCCCACGCGCACGCCCTCCTCTAAATGCAGCTCTGCAGTATTAGTAGTTAAGAGGCGAACTCCTCGATCAATACGCACATTAGAGCCAATCTCAATTTTAGAGTTTTGATGCACCCTAATTTCCACATTACGGCGCAACTCTACCTTTTCGCCAATTTTTAAAGTCGCCCCGCGATCAATCATTATTTTAGGAATAGAATCGCAAAGGAAGTCCCTACCGAATTGAACATTTCTACCCGAGTAGAAAAGTCGCGTTAAAGCTGCATAAAAGCGTGGGCGAAAAGTGCGGATATAATACTGAGTGAGTCTCATTCAAACATATCAAAGCTAAGTTTTTGGTGCGCCTCCAGGGCTACCAAAGCCTTTTTGCCAATTAATTTATCATAATCGCGCGCGTCTATACCATGATTAGGACGCAATACCGTTAAATTTTCGTCGCTTAAAATTTCACCTGCTTGTATCGCTTGCGCGGGATAAACTGCACGGCGAAAAGAAAGCTCATGACCATTATCAAGTTCAATTTGCGTTGGCACCTTTTGCGCCGAACCCTGTAAACTTTTAATGAGAGCAATTTCTTTAATCAAGGCTTTCACTTCATCGGGAGTTAAGGAAACTTTGTGATCGCGAAAAACTTTGCCCTCGCGCGTATCGGTGAAATGAAATTCCAAAACTTCAGCGCCCATTGCTACGGCGTAATTTAAAGCGGCCGAACCTTCGGTATGATCGGAATAGCCGATGGTTAAACCGGTTAATGTGCGGTAGCGCTGCATCACATTTAAATGCGCATCACCTGCATTAATAGGATACATACTTGTGCACTGCAAAACCGCCAGCATTTCTGGATTCTTATAGACTGGATTAACGCCCTGAATAAAGTTTACCGCGTCTATTACTTCCGCTTCCGTTGATAAACCAGTGGAGATAATTAGTGGTTTCCCCAGATGTGCAGTTTCCCGCAAAACCGGATAAGCTGTTAAGTCGCCGCTACCAATTTTATAAACAGGAATGTAGGGGTCAATCCAAGCCATCGCGCTTAAATCCCACACCGAGGAGGTATAGCGTAAACCCGCATCCGTCACCATTTTAGCGAGTTCTAAATGCTGCTCTTTCGCTAGTTCGAACTTTTTAAAATGCGCATTACGCTGCGGACTTTCCAAGCGAGAAACAAGGGAGTCGCCCGTATATATTTGGAATTTAACCATGTCTACATCACAGTCGATAGCGAGCTGTGTAAGACGTTTAGCATATTCAAAATCGCCTTCGTGGTTACCGCCAATTTCAGCAATTAATAAAGGGCCGTGCTTACCTTGTAGTGGATTGCTCATAGTTTTGATATAAGTGCAATAATTCTTTTAGTCCTAATTTCGTGTGAGGCAGATTAGCCTGCTGCATCATCCATTCTGTACGTTTAAAATCTTCGGCCGTATCCAGTGCCAACTGCAAACCCGCAGCTTCAGGAAACTCCGTATTCATCTGAAAATAATACGATCCCGAGTTTAGCCTTTCATATACTAAAGGCATTACGTGCTCCGTGTAATAGGCATCAGCCAAAATTTCCGGTAGTAAATTCTCATAATAGGTGGTGCGCACTATTTCCACGCTCATCCCTTTAGGGTAAGAACGGTCTTTAACATTGGAGATAAAATCGAAATTCCCACTATTAGAAAGTGCGAGCATTTGCTGGAGCAAGTGGCTATCCAAGAAGATATTATCGCCATTCATTCGGCAGAGGTAATCGCAATTTAATTGCAAGCCCGCTTGGTAAAAACGCTCCGCAACCTTGTCTAATGAACCACGATAAACTGCGATTCCTTGCTGTGCGACAAAATCGGCCAATGGATCATCACTACTTTCGCTACTTGTGGCCAAAATAATTTGCTCCGCTGGCACTACCTGTAAGAGTTTTTCAAGGATGTATAAGATAGACTCCTTCCCTTCTATTTGGCGTAAAGCCTTACCGGGTAAACGCGAAGAAGACATGCGTGCTAAGAGTACTATGCCGGTTTTATTTTCGATCGCCAATCTTTTTTGCAGGCGTTCCGGCCCAAATTTCATTAGGACCGATATCCTTGTTTACTAGTGAATTAGCTGCTACCACGGCCCCATCTGCAATAGCGACCCCTTTTAAAATGGTAACATTACTGGCCAGCCAAACATCGTTTCCAATAGTAATTGCTTCACTAGAATTCGCTTGCTGATTTATCCGTTCGCCCACCTTAATAGAATGATCACTATCCACCAAATAGACAAAAGGGGCAATAAGGCAATCGTCGCCAATACTAATAGTGCTGGAAGCAAAAATAAATGTGTGATAGCCAATTGTGGTGCGCTTTCCAATTTTAATCTGTGCCTTGTCATTACAAGCACAAATACGTGCACCCTCCTTAATTACCGCCGCTTCATCGACCGAAATATTGGCCGGAAAGCGCATAAACTCTACCCGCTTATCGATCCAAACACCCTTACCAAGATGCCCCAATTTTGCGCCTAATCTAAAAGCGCGCCATCGGTTTAAAAAAGTGAATTTAAGATGCTTTCGCAGTTGGCTCATACTAATTATTGGCTAAATCGCTTGGTTTTGTTCGCTTTCGCAGATGCTAAATAAGATGAATTCTACCTAAAATAGTGGGCAAAAGTAAGCTATCTCTCATGCACTACCTTATTCTTACTTTTGAAGCTAATTTTAAGATGTGTTAAACAAAGATAAGATTAAGCGTTTTACCGCCGAGAATGCCCTTTTGGAGCAATTCATGTTTCACTTTTATCGCCTTCGTAATGCTAAGGCATTTCAACAAGAGGTTGAGCTAAGGCGAGATCTTAGCATTTTTGACTATCAGCGTTTAAGCAAAGATTTACCCTACGCCCCTAGCGAAAGAGTGATTGATAATAATTTATACGGTTACGCCCGCTATCTAAAGGAGTTCGCAGGCATTACGCAAGATTTGAAGGCCTATATGGAGCACGGATTATTCTTGGGCCGAATCGTTCACCAAGATCAATATCACTGGCATTTCCCGCGCATCATTACCATGAGTGAAGGCAGAAGAGCCATCTTAAAAGATAAAATTCCGCAAAAGGAAAGCATCGCCGTTGGCCCTTATATTCATTATGCCCCTAGTCTTTACAGAGATGCGCAAATGAAAAGCTTGAAGGAAAAACTTGGGAAAGTACTTTTAGTTTACCCATTCCACAGCATGAAAAATGTGAAGTCGAGCTTTAACTATTACGACTTAATTGAGGAGATCAAACGGGTCGGAAAAAACTACGACTCGGTTTTAATTTCGCTGTACTATTTGGATGCTTTAGATAAAGATAAGCAGGAGGCCTATGCAAGCGAAGGGTTTCACTTGGTAAGTGCTGGCCATAAATTCGACCCTAATTTCGTAGCGCGTCAAAGGGCACATATCGAATTGGCCGATTTAACCATGAGCAACGGTATGGGCACACAAACAGGCTTTTGTATTTACCTCAATAAACCCCACTACATTTTTCAGCAAGACATCAATCAACAAGCCATTAGTAAGCAGGAAAATCAGCGCTTTAATGCCAATTCTGCGGGAAGCGATAAAGAATTAGTGGCGTACCAACGCAGCTACTTTTCGCAATTGTTTAGCGAGTTACGATCTGATATTAGTGAACACCAACGTGCTGAAACCGCCAAATTCTGGGGCTTTGAGTCCATTAAAACCAAGGATGAATTACGCGCTATTTGGCCGGAATAGCATTGTTTTTCGCTTTCTGGAAAAAGTATAGCGCACTAACAGCCAGCAAAGCCTCCACACTCAATTTGGCCCATGCCGCCCCCAGTAACCCCGCGTAATCAATTAAAAACCAATTCAATAAAACAGAACCTAGCCCACCAAACAATACCACCCATAAGTTATAGGAGTCGGCTTTTAAAACCATTAAGCCCTGTTTCATGGCAAAGTGACTAAGCGCAGTGAGGATAAAAACGGGGGCCATTAGCTGTAAGATGGGCGCCACGGAGAGGTAATCGGCTCCAAAAACCAGATTCACAAAAAAGCGCGGCCAAATCATTAAAACCGCTGATGCAAAACCCGTAATTACCAAAGTTAGCAGCGCAAATTTGCGACGCTCCTGATAGAATCGCGCTAGATCTTCTTTGGCCAATTTAGCCAAGTATGGAAAAAGAGCCCCGCCAATTGGGGTAAAAAGAAAGCTCTGCCCCACTATTATCAACTTCATGGCTGCGGAAAATAGTCCCAACTCTTTTTCGGGTAAAAGAAAAGCCAGAAAAATGATGATTCCAAAGGTATAAACCCGTGTAAAAAAGTGGGAGAGGAAAATATAAAAACCGGAACGTAAATAGGCCTTCACCAAGCGACTAGCCACCTTATGCCAGCGTAAAAGTGGGTAATGTTTATGAGCGTAAACCAGCGTTACCACAGAAGCCGAAATTTGCGCAAAGGAGTTAATGCCGCATACTAGGTAAAAATCCTCTCGCTCATGCAGAAGGGCAAAAATTAAAATCGCCGCAATAAGCTTGATACCAAAATTGGCTCCTGCCACTACACCCAGTTTTTGCCGACCCTGAAATAAAAAATCGGGATACAAACCCCAACCAATCACGAAAGGAAAGGCAAAGAGCATAATCTTCCACTCGCTACTGTACTCGGGAACAACAAAAAGTAGGAGCACAAAAAGTGCAGAGCTTAAAATTAACAAGAGCAGCTTGGCCTGCATTACGGTAGAATAAACCACTGAAATTCGACGAAAATCGTCTTTCAATTCGGCGATTTTCCGCGTAGCCGTAAATGTGAAACCATAGGTAACTATGGCAGAGAAGAAAAGTACCGTAACGGTGGCAAACTCAATACGGCCATAATTTTCGGGACCAACAATGCGGGTGATGTAAGGAAGAGTAACCAAGGGCAACAAATAATTGGCCGCCTGTGATATGCCTAAAAAACCGATATTCTTACCTAGCTGTCGGTTCATTAACTACTTTTTCTAATGCCGAGATAAAAGATCTTCACCAACCAAGGCGGCGATAATCGCACAATTGCTTTAGTTGTAAAGTGAAAAATATAATGCCAGGGTTTTAACAAGCCCATGCGGTAAAGCTCATTAATTTCCCGCAGCTCATTTTTAAAATACTTCAATCCCCGCCTACGTTTGGTGAAAAAAGCTTCCCCCGTACGCGCCTTTACTAATACCTCTTGAATATTGGCCGTTTTATAACCATTCATAATAAAGCGTGCCCACAATTCGTAATCGTCGCCCACCGCACCGTAGTCTTTATAGGCCCCTAGCTTTTCTAAAGCCGACTTGCGGTACATTACGGTCATGTGATTAAAGGGACAACGCCAGCGGGCGTAAGCTTTCACTTCTGTATCCGTTTCAGGCAAACGACGAATGCCCTTGGCTTGCGCCATGTCCTCATCATATTCTTGAATCCAAGAACCAATAATGCTTAATTCGGAATCAGAATTAAGGAGGGATATTTGTTTTTCGAAGCGATGGCTTAAGCAAATATCATCGGCATCCATGCGGGCTAACCATTCGTGCTTCGCTTGGGCAATTCCTGCATTTAACGCTCCCGAAAGCCCTTGATTCTTCTCTAAAACACACCAATTTAAAGAAGGCAATTTTGCCTCCCAATATTTAGCCACTTCCTTTAATTGGGCATCAACAGGACCGTCTTGTACTAGTACTATCTCATCTGCCGGAAGGCTTTGTATGGCTAAACTTTCGAGGGCATCATGCAAATGCTCGGGATGGTCGCCCTGGTAGAAAGGCATTATTACGCTAAAGGCCAAGTTACTTTTCACTTAGGTAGATGCTATCGCTGTATTAATTTGGTTTTCAAGCTTTAGGTTCTGCTCGATTCTTGCTTAAGGCCTTATCGGGTATGGCAATCATAATAAAGAAGATCGAATAGAAGAAACTAAAAAACACCACCCCCGCTTGACGCTGAAGCATGCTCTCCGTAAAAAAGCTTAGGGCGCAAATTAGCAGAAAAAAGCCGGCTTCGGTTTTATAGGGGTGGCGGGCAATTTTAAAGAGAGGGTAAATGAATAAGGCCAATAAAATTAAAAAGGCGAAGACACCATTGGCCGCAAAAGTTTGCAGGTAAGAATTATGGTAATTGTAGCGCATCTCATAGAGTTGATAGGTTTGATGACCATCCCAAAAAATTGCATCTACCTCCTCTAGTTTCCGGTTTAAAGCGATGTCTTCCGCACCCGTACCTGCTCCAAACCAGAAGTTTTCTGCAATCACATCTAGACCTGAGCGCCACAAAAACTTACGCGGATTGGTCTGCTTATTTTCAATCATTCTCTCGTAAGAACGCAGCTCGTTATAGGTATCAACTAAACGACTTCTACTGCCAGGAAAAAGCATTAATAAGCCAAAAAAGGCTAGAGAAAATGCGAACAAACTGGCTCTTGCCTTCCAAGGGCCCATACGCTTGCGCAGATAGGCGTAAAGAATGAGTACATTAATAATAACAAAAACTAAATATTGCATGCGTACGGAAAGAAGAACGATGCCGGCAAATAAGATAAGTAAGGCTACAATATTTAGCGCACGGGATTTATAAACCGCTTGATTTTGAACGAGGCGATGTAAAATTATCGCATAGGAAAAGCTTAAGTACAAACCGACATAATGCGGAGGAACTAAAACAAGACTCAGTAATTCGGCGAAATAAAACACTTCCCCCTGAGCGCCATTGTAGTAACGGTATATGGCAAATAAGAAGGACGCCACTAACATTAAAACATTAGAGCTAGCAAATACCTTAAATAGCAGATTGAGACTTTGTTTGCGCAGTCCTACAGTGGTTGAGAGCAGTAAAGGCCAAACGATAAATGGCACTTTAAGTAGTAATTCTTCAGCTGCTTCAGTAGGACGAGAGGAAAAAAAAGCGCCCACGCCCAATAAAATGTAAAGGCTAAAGAAGAGGGCAACGTATTTATTGGCAGACAAAAGAGTAAGCTTGGCTTTAAAATCGGCTGAAATCAGCCAGAACAAGCCAGCTAGCATCATCCCTAAACTTATGGGCAACCACTTTAATTGCCAAGGCATTAAAACGGTAAAGTAAAGAAGGCTAGCATAAAAGAGAAATTGCACGCCAGATGTACCCGCAAATTTCAATTTCATTTTTCAGGGCTCAAAATTTCTTGATAAGCCTGCTTATCTTTCAAATAAAACAGAGCTTTTTTAATATCCATGTCATGATTCAAAGCATTCTCTAAACGGCCACTTTCGAAATAATAACGCGATACGATTTCCTCCTGCAAAAGCTCTTTTACAATTTCCTTATCGTGATCAAGTTCAAGGGACTTTCTTTTTTCGTAGGCAATTTTGAGATCTGTTAATTCTTGCGCTAACTGCTCGTCAAACTCTTCTTCAGCAGCTACCTTTGTTAAGTTATTAATTACCCTACCCGTGCGGGTGTCAAAGTCAAATTCTCTTGAAGCTAGCCATTTTTTAAAGCTATTAAAAATAGCATCATCTACTCGGAAATCCGCTGCAGCGGCAATTGTTGGATTCTTAAAATAAAAGTCAGTGGCAAAATCAAAAAATTGCAAATCGCGAAATAGAGCGATAATGAGCTCTGTAGCCTCTGGGCTTTCGGTTTGTATATCTGGATCTATACCTCCACCATCGTAAACCACGCGACCATTATTCGTTTTATAAGCATTGCGCAAAGAGTCGGGTACTTTCGTTACGCTGCCATCTTCGGCTCTTTCGGCATAGTCAATCGCTTGAATTAGCCTACCACTAGGCGTATAATACTTTGCAATAGTAACTTTTAACTGCGCCCCGTATGGCAACATGCGCGACTCTTGCACTAAGCCTTTCCCGAAAGATCGTCTGCCGAGAATTAGGGCACGATCATAATCTTGCAAAGTTCCAGCTACAATTTCGGAGGCCGAGGCACTGCCCGAATTGATTAAAACTACTACCGGGATTTCGGTATTAAAAGGGCGATTATTGGTTTTATAAGTTTTTTGCCATTCCTCTAATTTACCTTTGGTTTGCACAACCACCTCCCCTTTAGGGATAAATAAGTTCGTTAGGTTTATCGCCTCTATCAGCAGTCCACCCGGATTGTTCCTAAGGTCTAAAACTAATCCTTTAATTTCTTTCTCCTTAGCAAGGTCTTCCCAAGCTTTGCGTACTTCGCCACTCGCGTTTTGCGTAAAGCTACTCAGTGAAATATAGGCGAAATCATCGCCTAAAAAGCCAGCAAAGGGCACGGAACTGCGGTGAACTTTTGCGCGCTCAATGGTTTTTGCAATTTTCACTCCCCCTCTTTCTATTTCTAGTTCCACTTTAGTTCCTGGCGCTCCTTTTAAAATTTCGGATATTGATTCTATGGAGCGGTCCTCAATTGATTCACCGTCGATGCTCAAAATAATATCACCTACTAAAAGCCCCGCCTTGGCGGCGGCAAAATCTTCAAATATTGAGGTAATAATAACTTGATTTAGATGCTCTCCTACGCTAGCACCCACACCGGCATAGTCACCTGTTTGTTGAATTCTAAAATCTTCCACTGCTTCCTCAGGAATGTAATTGGTGTAGGGATCTAAAGAAGACAACATCGAATTAATGGCCTCTTCAGCCAATTCCCCTGGCTGGGTATCGTCAACATAATATAGACTAACCTCTTTGAAAACGCTGGTAAAAATATCCAGCTGTTTACTTAGCTCGAAATAGTCGGGCGTATAGGAAAAACTTAAAATTAGAGCCGCTCCGATGAGTATGCCGCTAAAAAGCTTGGGTATTCGTTTAAACATCGCTAAAATCTATGGGGCTAAGTTAGGATAAAAACGAAGCTTTTCCCGATAGATTGTTAAGCTCAGCCAAGAGCTTTTTTAAAGTGGCTTCAATTTCTTGAAAGTCATACTCCTGCGAGGTATTATACATCAAAATCAGGTGTAAGGAACTACCCTCAAAATCAGCAAGAAGATGTTTATTTAAACGATAAGCTTCAAGTATACGGCGCTTTATTCTATTGCGATCTACTGCCTTAGCGAAACGGCGCTTAGGCACACTAAAGGCTACTTTATGCGGTAGCGCATCTCCAGTAGGGAGAAACTTTAGGGCAAGAAATTTTTTACGGATAAACTTACCCTCATTAAAAAGTGCCGTAATCGACTGCTTACTTTTTAATCTCTCATTTTTCGCAAAGCTCTGTGGCATAAAAAAAGGCCGTGATAACACGGCCTAAATTAGTGAGATATCTTATTTCTTGTTAGACTCTTTTATATAATCCTCCAAGGCCATTGTCATAGATGGGTATTTAGGATGAGGCGCTTTGATATTAACCGTTAATCCTGCTTCTTCAATGGCTTTATGCGTGGTTGTTCCAAAACCTGCAATTAAAGTTTGCCCTTGTTCAAAATCGGGGAAATTCTCGTACAGAGATTTAATACCAGATGGACTAAAGAATACCAAAATGTCGTATTTAACCTCAGCCAAATTAGACAGGTCGCTACTTACCGTATTGTACAAAACAGCTCTAGTATAGCTTACCTTAGAATCTTCTAAAACTTGGGGGATAGCTGGCTTTAAAGAGTCAGAAGTAGGTAAGAGATACTTCTCCTCCTTGTGTTTCTTAAAAAGCGGCGCAAGATCTCCAAATGTGCTTTTGCCAAAGTAAATTTTACGCTTTCGGTAAACAACATACTTTTGCAAATAGTAAGCAATAGCCTCACTGGTACAAAAGTACTTCATGTCGTTGGGTACAGTAAAGCGCATTTCCTCTGCAATGCGAAAATAATGATCTACCGCATTGCGACTAGTAAGAATTACAGCAGTATGACTTGCCAAATTTACCTTTTGCTTGCGCACTTCAGCAACATCCACACCGGCAACATGTATGAAAGGTATAAAGTCGATTTTCAACTTATACTTCTCTGCCAAATCAAAGTAGGGCGAGTTTTCGGTTTGTGGTTCGGGTTGCGAAACGAGAATTGATTTTACCTTCACGGTTATACTTGTTTTACACCCCTACTAATTATCTCATTTCCAATAACCTAAACTAAGAAAAGCAAATACGAAATAGGGATTATTTCCAACGCGCAAAGGTACAAAATAAAATAAGTACTTGGGATACCTATACGAAAGGTAAATACACTTGTTTTAAAAATCGCCACTAACAAACCTAGCACGAGCACAACAATCAATAGCCACGCAGAAAAGACGGGCCAGGGCCCAAAATAAACAAGTAGTGACAAGAGGGCTGTTGAGAGAGCTACCCAGTTAAAATGGGCTAGAAATATATTTTGAGCGGCAATCAATTCTTCCTGTAAGTTAAAAACCCAACCAATTATACTGGCCAGAAAGCTTTTAACAACCAAAAAAACCGTCGTTAATAAAACCATCCGAAAATATTCAGCCCAACCGAAAAGAAAGAAGGCACTTAAGCTAGTACCTGAAAGGAGTTTAGTAGCAATAATGGCTAAGGGCAAAGCACTTACGGCCGAAATCAACATTAGAGCATCGGTCCTTAAGCTGCGCTTATCTTGGTTAAAACTAAGTGCTAACTCATTACCACCGGCGCTAAATAAGATAATTAGCAATTGCTTAGTCCTTGGCGCATTAACAAAATTAGCTAGCACCAAAAAAGTACTAGCTAATATGCTTATAATTATTACCCAATCGGTACTACGGCCGTTTACCAGAATCTCCATTGGGCAAAGATAAAATCAATCCTTCAGCAACTGGGCACTAAAACCCTGCGAATCACTTAAAATATAAGTTCCCTTAGCCAATGCCGACACATCGAAACGAAAGTGATTCTGCTTCAAGCGTTCGCCTTCCCCTAAATTGAGGACAAGTTTACCGTTTAGGTCCATCACCTTAAAGGGTGCTTCTAAACTGCTATTTGCACTTAAAACAAAGCTATCTTCCACAGGATTTGGATAAATACTAAGAGCAACTATAGCGCGATCACCAATACCAACGCCAGTAGTAGCCTTGTTTAAAACTAAGTTGTTCGAAACAATAACATCACCATTGGTACTTCCTGTATTGTCAGAAAAATTAACTGCAACGTAAATAGTAGTTTGATCTGATGCTTGACCAGCATCCCAGTCAAAAACCCACATATTTCCACCATTAGTTCCATTCCTACCGGCGCTGGTATGGGTAATGTAACTGTTCGTTTTTCTGGTATCCGTTGGGTCAGTAACAATGATATTACCTTCAAATCCCGAGGCACTTTCCACCGAAGCAGAAAAACCTAGTTCATTACTGCCCGTCCCACCATTATCAGCCATAACGGTAACTTGATAAATTGAATCCTCTTTAAATCCAGCGGAAGGAATATTAGTGGTGATACTAACGGTTTGGCTGCTTGCATTAGGGCCATTATGACAACCGGCGCGGGCACAAGTATTATTATTGCCATTAGGTCCTCCACTGCTACCCGCCGGGGCGCCACTAGAGTTAGTGAATGCATCGGTTACGATAAAGGCGCTTAGCCCAAAAATCAGAGTAAATAAAAGGTAGTTCTTCTTCATAAATTTTTTTTATTATTAAAGTTCTAAATGTATGATAATCGATATAATCGTATAACTACATTTGTAAAAAATTGATTAGATGGCAAGTGATTTATTTGAAGCACCCGACTATTACCAAATAGACGATCTTTTACAAGAAGAACATATTTTAGTACGAAACGCAACGCGCGACTGGGTTAAGAAAGAGGTTAGCCCGATAATTGAAGACTACGCTCAGAAGGCAGAGTTCCCAAAACACCTTATCAAAGGCCTCGCTGAAGTGGGCGCTTTTGGACCTTATATTCCTGAAGAATATGGCGGCGCCGGCTTAGACCAGATTAGTTATGGTTTAATGATGCAGGAAATAGAACGTGGCGACTCAGGTGTTCGCTCTACCTGTTCTGTGCAATCCTCTTTGGTGATGTATCCCATCTTTGCCTACGGCAGCGAAGATCAAAGAAAAAAATACCTTCCTAAATTAGCCAGTGGAGAATTTTTAGGTGCATTCGGTTTAACCGAACCTAATCACGGCTCAAATCCTAGTGGAATGACAACCCATTACAAGGATATGGGAGACCATTATCTTTTGAACGGTGCTAAAATGTGGATTTCCAATGCCCCTTTCGCTGATATAGCGGTGGTCTGGGCAAAAAATGAGGAAGGCCGCATTCACGGAATTATAGTAGAAAGAGGCATGGAAGGCTTCACTACGCCAGAAACCCATAATAAATGGAGTTTGCGTGCTAGCGCAACAGGCGAGTTGGTTTTCGACAATGTGAAAGTTCCCAAAGAAAATGTACTACCCGGTCGCAGCGGACTGGGCGCCCCTCTTAGCTGCTTAGATTCTGCAAGATACGGTATTGCCTGGGGTGCTTTAGGCGCGGCTATGGATTGTTATGACACAGCACTTCGCTACGCGAAAGAGCGCATTCAATTTGGCAAACCTATTGCTAGTTTCCAGCTGCAACAAAAAAAATTAGCTGAAATGATTACGGAGATCACTAAAGGGCAACTTTTAGTTTGGCGCCTAGGTGTTCTTAAAAACGAAGGGCGCGCTACTACTGCCCAGATTAGTATGGCTAAACGTAATAGCGTAGAAATCGCTTTAAAGATCGCTCGTGAAGCACGTCAAATACTCGGTGGAATGGGCATTACGGGAGACTACTCTATTATGCGACATATGATGAACCTCGAATCGGTGGTTACCTATGAAGGAACGCATGATATTCATCTTTTAATTACTGGAGCTGACATTACAGGTATCCCAGCCTTTCAATAATTCTTTGCGATTTTAAGAATTTAGGCTTGAAGCCAAATTTAGAATCGAATTCATATTCATAATCTAAAAGCCCCACGTATCGCTACGTGGGGCTTTTTTAATTTATGTCATTCAGATTCTATTGATATAGATCTGAGGCATTAATATTTCCAGGTAAATCGATATACCAGTTTTGATTAGCACTTCCGCCACTCTGTGCCCAAGACCCGAAGAAACTGTAAGCAGAAGCAATATCTACCCGCTCTTCTGGGTAACTAAAACCGCCCACGATATTGATAGCCCAAGGTAAATTGTTTGAACTCTTGTAGGTGTTCTCGCTATTCGAATTGGTATTATCGTCAATGGTTCCAAAAAGTGCCAAGTCTGCTAAATCAGTAGGGGCATAGCCCGCTAAATGCACTTCTCTACCTCTTGTTCCATTTATGAAGATAAATGGATTGAACGGTGCTTGCCCTATAGAAGCAATTATCTGTGGGGTATTAAAAGAAATGTTCAAGTCTAAGGTATCATTATCAATTTTAGGGTTAGCACTAACCGTATTAACGAAAGATGCCCCTGTTGTATTAAGCAAAATTGACTTGGCATTATCGTAAACGATTATGGTTGCGTTGGTTTGGCCTTGCTCAGTACCATTCGCGGAAATGTTTACAATGTTTTCTGTAATAACGGCACCACTTACCGCACCAATAGCTGTACTGGGAAGATCTAACTGAATACCAAAACCATTTGCATAATCACCACCGAGACTACGGGTAACAAAACGTCCTACTAAATCAACTACTTCGTTATCGGCATTTAACACATTTTGGTAACGATAATCAACCACTAAATCGTTAAAGTCATAATCACCAAAGGCTGGCCATAAATCTTCGTAAGCTAAAGTTCCGTATGCATTTTCACCAGGGAAGAAGCTATTGGCCGCGCGGCTAGCATCATTTGGATAAGCATCTAATTCATCTGCAACGCCATCATTATCTGCGTCAGCAATAGTAGCAATACCATTTCCTTCTGGGTTACAAGCCGAAGTTTGGATAGTTACATCGCAAGCTGCTTTGGCGCCGTCTTTAAAAATATTGCTAGGGAAGTTTTCGATACCATCTGCATCGCAATATTCTAAATTCTTTTTGATTTCAGAACCCCAGTTTGCATCAGATCTGCCACTTACCTTAATAATAGAAGTACTTCCTTTTCCTTCAATCTTTCCATTAATCCAAATGTCTTTGGTTGAAAGTTGCGCCCCATCATCAAGAATAATTTTACCGCCACCATTAATTAATAAACGATCATCCACTCTAATATAACCTTGGTCATTATCAATGTTGCCGTTTACGTTTAAGTCACCCTCACAAATTAAGGTACAATAGTTATCAAAATCACTATCTCCATTAATCGTTAGATTACCGCTAAAAGTCATGCTTCCGTAGTTATTCACATCACCATTTAAAGAAGTAGAGTTATTAGTTACCACGTTAAAAGTTCCGTAGTTTTTAAGTTTCGCGTTACTGTTTAAATTTAAAGCAGAAAGACTAATAGTACGGTAATTGGTTATATCACCATTGGGACTAAAGGTGTTTGTTATAGTTAAAGAGCCGCCAGGGTATACAATAATTTCGTTATCCTTTTCGCTGTTTAGGTTTAAGTTATTGATTGTTACGTTAGCGTCGCCTGTAATTTCCAAGACCCCTTTATTGATAGTTACATTAGGAATTGAACCACTGCCACATAAGCGTACTATACTTTTATCAGTGACTGTAATACCACCTGAACCATTATAAGAGCCAGTGAAGCAATAAGTTGTCTCACTGCGTGATTCTGAATCCTCGTCAGCAGTCCACCAACCACTATGGGTTCTTGTCACATTACAACCGCTATTACAATCAGGACTAGCTATTTCCATTTTACCCGATTGATTTTTTCCCTTATAAAAAGTATGACTTAAGGAAGTGCCAGAGATTGGAAGAACAGTTAAAAAGCTACTTCCGTCAGGAGCCCACAATAAAATATAAACCTGATTCACCCCAGCTGGCACCGCGGCAGTGAAATTTAAGTTGGCATTCGACGATAGAAATGATTTATATAGGGAACCTTGACCTGCACTTGGAATTGCACCATACACCTCAACTAGGTACTTACCGCTTAAGGGAGCTTGATTTAAATTAAAAGTAAAATTAAGATCCTTGCTTGTTGTAAAATTAAAGTTTGCTGGAATTCGTAGCTCCAAACTTGAACTAGGGCTGGCACTAACTATCACATTATCGGTTATGCTTTCCTTTTCGCAGCTCACAAAAAGTAAGGAGACTAAGGCTACGCTATAAATTTGCTTTACTAACTTCATCATTAAAGATTCTTTTGGTTCTTTAATGATACCAATCTCAAGGCCATTTACTAACCTACTGTTTATTAGTATTTTGCCCTTTAGAAAAAGTAACAGATGTCTCAATTTGGGAAAAAATTATCAGATTGAGATTATTTGAATCGTTCTTTACCTCTTAATAAATCCCAAAAAAGCCAAAAATCACAACTCAAACTATATAATGGATATTGAAATGTAGCAGGTTTGTTCTTTTCAAAAAAGAAATGTCCTACCCACGCAAAACCATAACCAGCCAAAGGAGCAGAGGCCAAATATTTTAATTGCCCAGTGGCGAAAAAAAGTAATATGAAAATGAACACTAAGCCAGTACCAATAAAATGCAACCTTTTTGTCACAAATCCTTGATGCTGTGTTTTATAGAAAGGATAAAATTCTTTTATACTGTTGTAATGTCGCGGTTTCTTCAATAAAGTATATTTTTAAATTTAGCCAGCAATTTACAAGTTTTGTGTGGCCCAATTCCATATTCACAAAGATCTTTGAGTCATTAAACGTTTAAAATGACAAACGCTTCTCCACCTTTAATTCTTCACAACCGCCATAGACCAAGATCCTTAAAATTGAAAAAACCGTTTTTCACTCTTATTAAGGGTAAACTTTTTTGAAAAAGCCGTTTTTTGTCGCCTATGAAGAAGAGCGTGACGCTTTTGAATAAATCGAACCTAGGTTAAGAGATTATTGCCTCCTAATTTTGCTGAGAACAAAAATGGTGAACATGAAAAATCCTAGATCGGAGCAAAATCATTTTTTTGAGTTGGTACAAACGAGACTTGAAAGTGAAGAGCTTATTGTAGATAAAGTAGCTGAGGTTCTTCACCTAAGCCGCGACTCGGCTTATCGCAGAATTAGAGGAATCACCGATTTAAGTGTGCGTGAAATGGTTACTTTGGCGCGCTATTACGGCATTGGTTTAAACAAACTACTGGGGGAGCATGAAAACGCAGTAGTTTTTCATCGCAGACCCTTTATTAAATCCTTAGATGATTTTAAAAACCACTTGATTGGAGAACTCCAAGAATTAGAAAACATTCGCAGTTATTCAGATCACCATGTCTACATCCAAGCCAAAGATATTCCGGTTTTTCACCTTTTCCGCTTTCCAAAGCTTGCTGCTTTCCAACTTTACATATGGCTTAAGTCAGTTTACGACTTCTCCAAAATAGAAGGATTACATTACAATTTAAGTATGGTTCCTCAGGAATTAATAGATATCGCACATGACCAAAGCGAAGCTTACAATAGGCTTAACTGCAGCGAAATCTGGAATGACTCTACCATTCTTAGTCTAATTCACCAAATCGAGTACCAATATGAAGCAGGGCTATTAAGCTCGAAAGAGGAAGCTTTAAACCTTTGTGAAGAAATGCACAAGCTGATGAAGATCATCTATCATCAAGCTTTACAGGCTAAAAAACTAAAAAATATTAATGACAAAGAATTCGGTAGCTCTAATTACAAAATGCATTACCACGAAATCTCGCTTACTGACAATCACATTCTTGCCGAATTTAATCGTAATCAGCGACGCTATTTCATTCCTTTTGCAGGAATAAACACTTTAAAAACTGGAGACCCCATATTCACCAAGAATATTCACGAATACATAAAGGCGCAAACAAAAAAATCCTCTCTTATCAGTGATATTTCTGAAAAAGAGAGGAATAAATTTTTCATCCGGATTAAAAACCGGGTTGATCGCTTAAAAAGTAGAATTGAAAAAACGGACCCCTTTATGTAATTGTAAAAGCTAAAGCAGCAATCGCTACAATGATAAATACAATTCCAACTTTCTGCGCCAAATCTCCATTTTTCGATACTTTTGACATGGCAGTTCTTATTTAGTTAGTGCGATAAAATTAGCAAAAAAAAGTTACCATTAAAAAAAATGGATATTTTTTTTAATGGTAAAGGCCTGATATATAACACCAACTACCTTAAATTATTATAAACAAAGAGAGCTGCAGCTAGAATAAGTGCAATAACCATTACCACCAAGGCTCGTTGTAAATAATCCTTAGTCGTTAACTTAGCCTTATTTGCTATTTGAATTCTACGCGCTCTCTGCTTAATTAACCTCTGTCTTGTTTTTTCGTCCATAACCCTGAAATTTTCCCTGTGAAATCCCAAGGTAATAAATTTTTCCTTTAAGATATAGGATTTAATACAACGCTAAAAATAGTTAAACTATTGGGATCCCTCCCAAAATTGAGTTTATCAAGGGCTTCTGGAATATCTTTCGCTCGAAAATAACTTGTGTGCAATTCATTCACGCCGCTTGCTGACCATTGAATCGTGTACGAATTTTGCTTTTCATTGTGCTCCTTCACGTACTCATACATCTGCTTTAAAGCATCAGTACGGTCGTAGCCAGATGTGTAATGGAATAGAAATGACTGATTATGGCGCGGGTTAACCGTAATAATATCTAACCTAATTCCTTGTCCAGTTTCCCGATAATCAAATATTACCTGCGTACTTCCTAGACTAAGATACGATTCAATCTCCTTCTGCAATTTAGCAATCTCCAAATTACGACGATCTGAGGTCATATTTCTTATTTTTAATGAAGAGCAAAGGTAATCCTTCGCTGATCCTCCTCAAAGAAGCCACCTAGTATTTCGTGCACTTTAGTTTTCTCCTTTCTTCAACAAGAGCTAAATGTCAAATTTAAAACTGATTAAGCTGTTAAAAAAGCTTGGTATAACAGAATTCTACACATTACTAGCAAGGGCTAGTTCACTGGTGAAACGTGGGTTAGAAACACGCGTAAGTTATCCATCTGCAAAGCCAAGTAATTACTATCCAAGTATAAAACCTCCCATTTATCTTTAATACCATTGCCTTTAGGATCAATAAGCTTTATAAACTGAGCTTCCCACGTATAATTAAGTTGCCCCTCATAGCCATAATCATTGTGATTTTCAGGATTAATCAACTTAAAGTACAATTGTCCATCTTTGAATTGATAGTAGTCAGGTACCGCTTCCTTAAGATCCTCAATGTTTAGATTAAAGGATGCGTTTAAATCAACGTAAGCTAATGACTCCCAGGCACCGACATTCAACAAGGAATCGCAGTTTAAGCCGCAACTTCCTTTTTCTTTAGCTGACAAAACCTCAAAAACCTTTTGAATAGCTTTTTCGGAATCGACGGTGCTAGATTGCCCATTTAAAAAACTGGAAGTGAATAGGAGCAATAGAGAGACTGGTTTAAAAAGCTTTAGCATCTAAAATAAACGTTAAATAAAACAATGCAATATATCTTAAAGTGAATTCAACCTGAAATTAAGCCTCAGGCTTCTTACAAAGAGCGAAACTAGCGTTAAAATGAAAAAGGCCGACCATGTAAGTCGACCTTTTCAAATTATAATTTATTGCCGGATTAAGAACCGCAAGCTACACAGTCGTCTGGATTATCTAGACTGCAGCTTAACTGCTCTTCTGGAGTCATGGCTGCCGCTTCCTTCACCGCCTTGGCTAATTCGCTAGCACGAATTTCGCCTACCGCCTCAGCCTCGGTTAATTGAACCTTTGGCGCACTTGGAGCAGCGGCAATTTTAGCCGTTTGCTTGCTTGTTAAAACTGGCTCTACCTCACTTTTAGTTTGCTTTTGCACAGTAAACTTAATAGCGTCAGAAGCTGCTTTAGTTCTCAAATAGTACATACCTGTTTTAAGACCTTTCTCCCAAGCATAAAAATGCATGGAGGTAAGCTTAGCCATGTTCGCACCTTCCACAAATAGGTTGAGCGACTGCGATTGATCAATAAAGTAACCACGTTCGGCGCTCATATCAATAATATCACGCATACTCATTTCCCAAACTGTTTTGTAAAGAGCCTTGATATTATCAGGAATTTGTGGAATGCCTTGAATAGAACCATTGGCGCGAATGATTTCACTTTTCAGTTCTTCATTCCAAAGTCCTAGATTAACTAAGTCTAATAATAGATGCTTATTAACCACCACGAACTCACCACTTAAAACCCTACGAGTATAGATATTTGAAGTATAAGGTTCAAAACACTCGTTATTTCCTAAAATCTGGCTGGTAGAAGCGGTTGGCATTGGCGCAAGTAATAGAGAGTTACGTACCCCGTGCTTTTTAATTTCCTTGCGTAATTCTGACCAATCCCATCTGCCGCTGAGCGTAGACTCTTCTACACCCCAAAGGTTAAACTGAAATTTACCCTGCGAGATAGGAGAACCTTCGTAAGACTGGTAAGCACCATCTACGCTGGCCTCATCTTTACTAGCTACCAAAGAGGCGTAGTAAATAGTTTCAAAAATGTCTTTGTTTAACGCTCTCGCCTCTTCGGACGTAAAAGGCATACGTAATTTAATAAAAGTATCAGCTAAACCTTGTACGCCTAGTCCAACCGGACGGTGACGCATATTGCTATTGCGTGCTTCAGGTACAGGATAGTAATTTCTATCAATGATGCGGTTTAAGTTTTTGGTAACTTTATAGGTCACCTCGTACAGTTTTTTGTGGTCAAAGGTGTCGCCATCTACAAACATGGGTAAGGCTAAAGAAGCCAAGTTACAAACGGCTACTTCATCTTCACTGGTGTACTCGATAATTTCGGTACATAGATTAGAAGAACGAATTGTACCTAGATTTTGTTGGTTACTCTTACTATTGGCCGCATCCTTATACAACATATAAGGAGTACCTGTTTCAATTTGTGATTCAAGGATTTTACCCCAAAGCTCACGTGCCTTAATGGTTTTTCTACCCTTACCTTCGCTTTCGTATTTGTGATAAAGCGTATTAAACTCTTCACTGTGCACATCAAATAAACCGGGGCACTCATTAGGACACATTAAAGTCCAAGTAGAATCGGCCTTCACTCTTTCCATAAACAAATCAGGAATCCACATCGCATAGAACAAATCGCGCGCGCGCATTTCTTCCTTACCGTGATTTTTCTTTAAGTCTAGGAAATCAAAAATATCAGCATGCCAAGGCTCCACATACATGGCAAAAGAACCTTTACGCTTACCACCACCTTGATCTACATAGCGAGCGGTATCGTTAAATACTTTTAGCATTGGTACGATACCATTAGAAGTGCCATTGGTTCCGCGGATGTACGAACCCGTTGCTCGCACATTGTGAATGCTTAGGCCAATACCACCAGCGCTTTGGCTAATGCGCGCACACTGTTTTAAAGAATCGTAAATACCATCAATACTATCATCTTTCATGGATAGTAAAAAGCAACTACTCATTTGCGGCTTTGGCGTACCACTATTAAATAAAGTTGGTGTTGCATGAGTAAAGTATTTCTTACTCATTAAATCGTAGGTTTCGATCGCTGCATCTAGATCGTCCATGTGGATTCCAATCGCCACACGCATAATCATGTGTTGAGGACGCTCTACAATTTTACCACTCATACGCAATAGGTAAGAGCGCTCTAAGGTTTTGAAACCGAAATAGTCATAACCGAAGTCACGATCGTAAATTAAAGTAGAATCTAAAAGCTCGGCATTTTTTTGGATAATTTCCAAAACATCCTTCGCGAGAAGTGGAGAATGTAAGCCTGTTCTAGGATTTACGTAGTTGTAAAGATCTTCTGCAGTTTCGCTAAAGGACTTCTTCGTGTTTTTATGTAAATTACTTACGGCGATTCTTGCGGCAAGCTGGGCATAATCTGGGTGACGCGTCGTTAAACTAGCGGCCACTTCTGCTGCCAAGCTATCTAATTCTGAAGTACTTACCCCCTCGTAAATTCCTTCAATAACTTTCATGGCTACTGAGGTTGGATCCACCAACTCACTCAGTCCGTAACACAGTTTTTGTATTCTAGCAGTAATCTTATCGAATTTAACTGCCTCTTTTCTCCCGTCTCTTTTTAATACGAACATCTACTATCTTTTATCGGTTGCTTTAAAACTAAAAATCAGCGTCAAACTCAATGTTATTCGACTGACTACCCTGCACTACGCCACTTTTTTGATATTCCGCCACGCGCTTCTCAAAAAAGTTAGTCTTCCCTTGTAAACTGATCATTTCCATGAAGTCGAAGGGGTTTTCAGCGTTATAAACTTTCTCACATTCCAACTCTACTAATAAACGATCCGCTACAAACTCTAAGTACTGAGTCATCAGTTTCGAGTTCATTCCAATCAGGTTTACCGGTAAAGACTCCGTGATAAACTCACGCTCTATATCCAAGGCATCGGTAATAATGCCCTTAATCCTTTCTTTCGGCACCTTATTTATAAGATGCTTGTTATGTAAGTGTACGGCGAAATCGCAATGCAAACCTTCGTCACGTGAAATCAATTCGTTAGAAAAGGTCAAACCTGGCATTAAGCCTCTTTTCTTTAACCAGAAAATCGAGCAAAAAGCACCACTAAAGAAAATACCTTCTACGGCTGCGAAGGCCACTAGACGCTCCGCGAAAGAATCACTTTCAATCCATTTCAAAGCCCAATCGGCTTTGCGCTTTATAGCCTCAAAATTTTCGATGGCTCTGAAAAGACGATTACGATCTTCTGTATCTTTAATATAAGAGTCAATCAATAAGGAATAGGTTTCACTGTGGATATTCTCCATCATAATTTGGAAACCATAGAAAAACTTAGCTTCAGTATACTGTACCTCATTAACAAAGTTCTCAGCTAGATTTTCATTTACTATACCATCACTAGCGGCGAAAAATGCTAAGATGTGTTTTATAAAATAACGTTCTTCCTCATTTAGCTTATTTGCCCAATCGGTAATATCCTGTTGTAGATCTATTTCCTCTGCGGTCCAAAAACTGGCTTCCTGCTTTTTATAGTACTCCCAGATATCATGATGCTCGATAGGGAAAAGTACAAATCGGTTGCTATTCTCTTTTAAAATTGGTTCCTGCTCCTTCATTTAATCTCTTTACTTGTTAACGCCTTGTTATTGGGGAGTATAGCCATAATTGAAAATTGGTAAAAACCTGTTTAACAGATTTTTAGACTTAAAATTAATCGTTTCGATGAAAACCTCCCTTTTGGTTCTTATACAAATATGACTAATGAATCAAGGCCTCGCAACCTCTACTTTTCCACATTTACCCCCACTTATTAACAAGGGGTTTTTAACGAATATCAGGCAAAGCCAACAAAGACGGGAGTTGGAAAAAAACCAAGACTTATTTGGAAAAATATTATCAATAGTAATCCACACTGATTGTTAAAAACCTTGGCAGAAAGTGAGAAAATCGACCTACTGAAAACAAATGCTTAACAACTAATCTTCAATGATTTAAATCAGTTAACTGATTTCTAAGCGCTTAACGATTCAACCATTCCTCAGCTATCACCTCAAGTTCACTATACCAATCTTCACCGTACTTTCTAATAAGGGAATCTTTCGCAAACTTGTAAACAGGCACCTTCAACTCTTTACCCAAAGAACAAGCTGGGCTGCATATTTCCCATTTGTGATAGTTAATAGCATCGAACGAAGGATAACTTTGAATGCGGATCGGATATAAGTGGCAAGACACGGGTTTTCGAAAAGAGGTTTTACCTTCCCTCCAAGCTATCTCAATACCACAAAGCGTAGTTCCCTTGTCATCAAACACTACATAGGCACATTCCTTTTCGTTTACCAAAGGCGTAACAAACTCCCCATCGTAATCATCAATAATGGCCGTTCCCTGTTTTTCAATTGCTTCTATTCCTTCCTTGCGGAGAAAGGGTTTTATGTGGTTGTATTCCTCTTTTAAAATTTTAACTTCTTGCAGATCAAGAGGAGCACCTGCATCTCCCTCCACACAACAAGCTCCTTTACACTTCTTTAAATCACAAACAAACTGCTCTTCAAAAAGGTCTTGAGAAATTACGGTTTTACCATGTGCTATCATAGCAGCAATATTACGAAGAGCTAGGCAATCATAGGCACCTCCTTATAATTAAGCGAAATTAATATGGGCAAGGATCAAGGGCTGACCCTAAGCACCAATAAGTGCTCGAACCTCAATGAAAGATAGAAAAAGAAGTTTGATATCGAAATTATAATTACCTTCGCCGCAAATATTCTCTTAGCGGTTGGTGAAATACCTTCCTTCGTAATCGATTTAGCTAAGATCATTTACAGCTAAATTGATTAATAGTAGTGAAGCACTACCTAAAAAGACTGTCTTATTCATAATTACAAGTTCTCCCGCACTCAAGATTTACAGTTTTTCAAAACTTTAAACGAAAGAGTAAACAAGTATTTCAGCGATAACAATATTTCTAAACAAGGAGGTTGGCCCATTTGGATCAAGTTTTTTGCGATGCTGGCTTTGTACTTTGGTCCTTTTGCCCTGTTAGTAAGTGGCGCCATTACCAATTTTTGGGTTTTCACCTTTCTTTGGGTTTTAATGGGTTTAGGCACTGCAGGCATCGGCATGAATATTATGCACGATGCTAATCACGGTTCTTTTTCTTCTAGTCGCACCGTTAACAATATTGCAAGTTTAGTAATGAACATGTTAGGCGGTGACGCATCCATTTGGCGCCTACAGCACAATGTATTGCATCATACTTATACCAATATTCATGAGGCCGATGAAGATATAATTGGACCTCCTTTATTAAGATTTTCACCGCACGATGATTTCAAAGACGTTCATCGTTTCCAGTTTGTTTATGCTTGGTTTCTTTATGGTTTAATGACCCTAATTAAATTAACTTATACCGACTATAAGCGCGCAATTCGTTACCACAAAATGGGTTTAATAAAAACCAAAGCAGAACTGCGTTCACGTATCTTTAAAATTGCCGCCGGTAAAGTGGTTTACTTCGGCTTTATATTAGTGCTTCCGATGTTTTTTGCCCCTCATTTTTGGTGGGTAATTATTGGATTCCTAATTATGCACCTTATCACGGGTTTCTTATTGTCTATTATATTCCAAACTGCGCATGTAATGCCAAGTTCTGAATATCCTTTACCAAATCTAGATGGTAAAATGGATAATAATTGGGCCGTTCATCAATTAAGTACCACCACAAATTTCTCACCTAAGAGTCGCATCTTTTCGTGGTTAATCGGTGGCCTAAATTATCAGGTAGAACATCACCTGTTCTCCAATATTAGTCATGTACACTATAGGAAACTCTCCAAGATAGTGTCTGAAACAGCGCGTGAATATGGTATTCCATATCACTGTCAAAGCAGTTTTGCCGATGCTTTAAAGAAGCACGGACAAATGCTTTACCAACTCGGTAGAGTGCAGGCTAGCTAAATATAGCTCCGCACATTCACATACCACTATTCCAAAAAATATGAGCGATTATCGCAAGAAGACTTCGCGTCCGGACAACGGCTACGCGACAAGAAGACCTAGTTCTCCTAACAGAGGAAAGAAAAAGGGTCAAGAATCAAATTTAAAAGCAGAAGACTTGCAGCAACAAGCACAAGCACGTGAGATAACTAACTATGTTTCTGAGCGTACTTTTGCCGACTTTCCCATACACGAGAAGTTAAAGAGTGCTTTAGCCCACAAAGGCTACGAAAAGCCAACCGAAATTCAAGATCGTAGCATCGAAGACCTATTAAATAACCGTGACCTTTTAGGCATTGCCCAAACAGGAACGGGAAAAACCGCTGCTTTCTTAATTCCTATTATCGACAAGCAATTGCGCGATACCAAAACGGAAGCCATTTTAGTCTTAGCTCCTACCCGCGAATTAGCCGTACAAATTGAAGAAGAGTATCGTAGCCTTAGCCGCGGTATGAACTTCCAAAGCAGCTGCTTTATTGGTGGCACCAATATTAACCGTGATGTAGATCGCGCTCGTCGCAGACCAGACTTGGTAGTAGGAACCCCAGGGCGTTTACTCGATCTTTCTGATCGTGGCGCTTTAGATTTCCGCGACTTTAAAGTATTGGTACTCGACGAATTCGATCGTATGCTAGACATGGGTTTTGAAAAGGACGTAAACCGCATTACCAGTGCCATGCGTAACCGTAAGCACACGATGCTATTTTCGGCAACCTTAGACAAAACTCAGCGTAACCAGATTGACCGACTTCTTACCAATGCGGTAGAAGTAAAAGTTAGTAGTGGTGAAGCAAGCAATGATCACATAGAACAAGATATTATTAAAATTGCGGAGGGTGAGAACAAATTTCAAGTCCTTCTTAATTTAATTGATAACCCAGAATTTGAAAAGGTTTTAGTTTTTGCTGAAACAAAAAGATGGGTTAGTAAAGTGCGTAGCCAATTAAGTAAGGCAGGAATTAAAGCCGATGAAATTCACGGTAACAAAACCCAAAATTACCGTCAAAACGCACTAAATGCTTTTAAAACTGGTAAGATTAGAGTGTTGGTGGCTACCGATGTTGCCGCTCGCGGACTTGACGTAGAAGACGTAAGTCACGTAATAAATTACCAGGTTCCCAAAACTATGGATAGCTATATCCACCGCGTGGGGAGAACAGGTAGAGCAGGCAAGACAGGAAAAGCCTACACTTTTATTCAAGACTAATAACCAAATTTTTAATTTTCAAATGGGTAAATCACAAGAAACCTTCGGCAAAAAGGAACGAGAAAAAAAGCGCCTAAAGAAGAAGGAGCTGAAAAACAAACGCAAAGAGGAAAGAAAAGCCAATCCAGAAGATAAGGGTGACAATATCACTTACATGGATGTATATGGTAACTTCCACGATACACCGCCCGAAGCAGCGGAAAAGGTTAAAGCTAAAAGTATAGAAATCGGTATTCCACAGCGCACCGCCGAAGAAGAAGCAGCCGATCTTATTAAAAGAGGTACGGTTACTTTCTTTAACCACTCTAAAGGTTATGGTTTTATTAAAGACAAGAAAAGTGGCCAAAGTGTGTTCGTTCACATTAATGCTTTAACCGAAGAAATTAAAGAAGGAAACTTAGTTACTTACGAAACTGAAAACGGCCCCAAAGGACCAAGCGCAGTTAACGTTAAAGTTTCTAGATAACCACCTTTAAACCAAAGTTATAGCTCATAAGTTAAGTCTCTATTAATTCTTTAAATTTTCTATAATTTAAGGAATTAAAGAATGTACTTTCGCGGCCCAAATTAAAACCGCATGAACTTTAGCTTTAAAGAGATCCTATCCGCTACCATGATTCTATTTGCAGTAATAGATATCATGGGCAGCATCCCTCTAATTATTTCCCTACGAAATAAAGTGGGACACATCCAAAGTGAGAAGGCTAGCATAGTTGCCGCCGGCATTATGATCGTCTTCCTCTTTCTTGGAGAAAGTATATTAAAATATTTAGGAGTAGATATTAATTCCTTCGCCGTTGCAGGGGCCTTTGTTCTATTCATTTTAGCTTTAGAAATGGTTTTAGGGGTTAACCTCATTAAAGACGAAGAGCCCAAATCGGCCTCCATCGTACCCCTAGCCTTCCCTCTTATTGCTGGAGCCGGAACCATGACTACCATAGTAAGTATTCGCGCCGAATTTGAAGCCGAAAACATTGTGGTTGCCATTATTATTAATTGCATCTTAGTTTTTGCCGTTTTAAAAAGTGCCGCTTGGCTCGAAAAATTATTAGGTGAAGGTGGACTTAATGTTCTACGCAAAGTTTTTGGCGTCATCCTCCTTGCTATCTCTGTTAAACTTTTCTCTGAAAACGCCGTGCTGCTTTTTAAGTAAGTCTTTTTGGTTTCCCAAGATATATTTGAAGCAAAAGCATCTTTAAAAACGCATCTAGCGAAAGCGCAAAAAAACAGAGCCTAAGTAATTTGCCAATGGTTTTATTTAAAGCGAATACTAATCTATCGCTTCTGATATTACCATAATTAAAAAGCCAAATTGCTAAAAGCTAATTACCTTTGCCGCCATGAATCAAGACGACCTTTTTAAGAAAGTAATTTCCCATGCCAAGGAGTATGGGTTTGTTTTCCCTTCCAGCGAGATATACGACGGATTATCAGCCGTTTACGACTACGGTCAGAACGGTGTGGAATTAAAGAAAAATATACGCGACTATTGGTGGAAATCCATGGTGCAAATGCACGAAAATATTGTGGGCCTTGATGCCGCAATTTTTATGCACCCAAAAACTTGGGATGCCTCTGGTCATACCAGCGCCTTTAACGACCCTTTAATTGACAATAAGGACAGTAAAAAACGCTATCGTGCAGATGTTTTAATAGAAGACTATGCTGAAAAACTGCGCCTAAAAGCTGCCAAAGAAATTGAAAAAGCCGCGAAGCGATTTGGCGAAACTTTCGATGCGAAATTATACGCCGAAACCAATCCACGCGTAAAAAAATATCTAGACGAAGCCGAGGAAAGTGTGCAACGTTTAGCCCGCAGTTTAAACGCGGAGGATCTTGACGATGTAAAAGCGCTTATTGAAGAGAAAGGCATTGTTTGCCCCATCAGCGGTTCTAAAAACTGGACAGAAGTTCGTCAGTTCAATTTAATGTTTAGTACCCAAATGGGCTCAACGGCCGAAGGTGCTTCTAAACTGTATCTACGTCCGGAAACGGCCCAAGGAATATTTGTAAACTTCCTCAATGTTCAGAAAACCGGTCGCATGAAAATTCCTTTTGGTATTGCCCAAACGGGAAAAGCATTTAGAAACGAGATTGTTGCGCGCCAATTTATTTTTCGCATGCGTGAGTTTGAACAAATGGAAATGCAATTCTTTGTTCGCCCTGGTGAAGAACTTAAATGGTATGAATACTGGAAAGAAAAACGCTTGGCTTGGCATAAAAGTCTAGGCATAGACGAATCGTACTACCGTTTCCACGATCACGAAAAATTAGCACATTACGCTAATGCCGCTTCCGATATAGAGTTTAACTTCCCCTTTGGCTTCAAAGAATTGGAAGGTATACATAGTAGAACCGATTTCGACCTTAAAGCGCATGAAGAGCACAGTGGTAAAAAACTACAATTCTTCGACCCCGAGTTAGGCGAGAATTATGTTCCCTACGTAGTGGAAACCTCTATTGGTTTGGATCGTATGTTCTTAGCTCTTTTCTCTTCTTCTTACCAAGAAGAAGTTTTAGAAGACGGCAGCGATCGCATCGTATTGAAGTTACCTATGCCTTTAGCACCTATAAAAGCGGCCATTTTACCGCTTGTTAAGAAAGATGGCTTACCCGAAATTTCAAGAGAAATTTTAGGCGAGCTGCAATTGGAGTATTCGGTACAGTATGATGAAAAAGATGCAATTGGCAAACGCTATCGTCGCCATGATGCGATTGGTACACCATTTTGCATTACGGTCGATTTTCAAACAAAAGAAGACGGAACTGTGACCCTTCGGAACCGTGATACGATGCAACAAGAGCGCATAAAAAGGGAGGATTTGGCCTCGGAATTAGCTAAGCACTTAAACATGAGTAATTTACTTAAAAAATAATTTCTCAGCCGACTGACTTACAAGGCTTTAAAAATTGTATACATTTGCATCTTATTGTTTAACAACCAAATCTAGAGAGAAGGATGAAAAAAGTAAGTTTTTTTGCGTTCGCATTAATTTTCACGGCAGCTGTTGCATGTAACGCCCCTGCTACTGAAGAAGCCACAACTGACGAAGCTACTGAGGTAGTGGAAGAAACTACAGAAGCTGTAGAAGAAGCAGTTGAAGCTACTGAAGAAGTAATGGATACTGTTATGGAAGCTGGTGAAGAAGCTATGGAAGAAATGCATGATCACGCTGAAGGCGAAGATCACGCAGAGCACAGTGAAATGTAATTTTTACTGTTCCCAAAACATTAAAACCCCGCAAATGCGGGGTTTTTTGTTTTAGTAATTTACCTTCGTAGAAAGAATTAGTATGGCCATAGCAAAACCCTTTAATCTCCAGCAATGGATTGATGAAAACCGCGATTTACTAAAACCGCCGGTTGGAAATAAAAACCTTTACCCTGCAGGGGAAGACTATATTGTAATGGTTGTTGGCGGCCCTAATGCGCGTAAAGATTACCACTATAATGAAACTGAGGAGCTATTTTACCAATTAGAAGGACACATTACGGTACGCATACAAGAAGATGGTCATCCGGTAGATATTAATCTCGGCCCAGGCGACATGTTTCTTCTACCAGCCAAGGTTCCCCATTCACCCATGCGTTCTGAAGGTTCGGTTGGCTTAGTTATCGAACGCGTTCGAAAAGAGGCACATCAAGATGGTTTAATGTGGTTTTGCGATAATTGTAACCATAAACTGCATGAAACTTACTTTCCGCTGAGTAATATCGAAAAAGACTTTCTACCCCGTTTCGGTGAATTTTACCAGTCGCAAGAATTAAGAACTTGTGATAAATGCGGTACCGAAATGCCTACAGACCCACGTTTTACGAAGTAAATGATCAAAGACCTTAGCCAAATTGAAGCTTTTTTAAGACAGGTACTTATTGAGCAACAGCCCTTATTACGCATTCGTAAAAATGAGACAGAAGTATTAGAGGCATGCGGCACTAAAGAAGCGATGCAAGGCAAGCAAAAAGTAGATGGCTTTTACTTTGCTTCCATCATGCCTAAGCCCAAAGACGTTCGTTTTTATTTCTTTCCGCTTTACACTCATGTAGATAGATTTGAGCTAAGTCCAGACTTACAAAAAATGCTGAAGGGTAAAACATGCTTCCACATCAAGCATTTGAATGAAGACTTAAAAACTGAAATTCGCTCCATGATCAAAACGGGTGTGAAAATTTTCCAAGAGCAGGATCTCTGTTGAACTAGATCCAATTAATTGGCTATATTTGCCGCCCAATTTCACTAATGCCCAAGTGGCGGAATTGGTAGACGCGTTGGTCTCAAACACCAATGGCTTCGGCCGTGCCGGTTCGATTCCGGCCTTGGGTACTAAACGGGAATAATCAGATAAATCTGTTTTATTCCCGTTTTTTTTATGCTTATTTTTCACTGATAATGAAGGGATTACGCTGAATATTGAATTTATTCTCGTGGTTCGATAATCGTCATTTTTGAAGTCATACAGAATCCCGTCCGGAAACACCATTTTTTGAATGCTTCTCTTTACCTCCAAATTGCCAGAACCCCACAATTCAGGGAGTTTTAGGGAATATTTCAATGATAAATCAATGGCTTTTTCAAGGTTCGATAAATTAAAACCGTTGCTATACAAACTTTCCTCAATTTCATACTTCTCGGCTTCTAGCTTTTGCTTGAACTTCTCGTATTGACCTTGTGAGATTTCCTCAAAAACGTATCGCTCTTCCAATCTTTCTAGCTTGGTTGTAAATTCTAAAATTTGTTTTTGCTGTATTGCAGTCTCTTGAATTTTAGCTTCATGTTCAGCCTTGAAAGTATAATACATGACCTCCTTCATCGGGGCGATGTATTTCTTATCTTGAATTTGATAGTTCTTCAAAAGATCTGTAAACTTCTCGTGCATCACTTTGGCACTTCTATTTTCTTTTGCTCCGATACGGTTGTTCTTGTAGTAGTATAAACCTTTCTTTCTTACCAAATAGCCTGTGTAAGGTGTGTCGCAATCTGCTGAACGAACGAATTGCTTTAAAGGAAGGTGTTCACAATCCGTATTTCGTTTTTCTCCGTATCCACGCTTATTTAACAGTTTGTGAATCTTCAGGAATATTTCTTTTGATACCAAGCCCTCATGTTTTCCTTCTACCACTTCTCCGGGAATATGTGAACTGACTACCAATCCACAATAGAATGGATTTCTAAATAAAACGCTCAATCTCTTATCGTTTATTTTAAGCCCTTTCTCCTGTAATTCATTTGCGATTTCAACGTGAGACATATTACTGTTTGCTTTCCACAAGAAAGCCTGCTTCAATAGCTTTCCTTCTTTAGTAATAACAAATTTGGGAGTTTTTCCTTTTCCTGGATTAGCATTTGTGTAGCCAAACGGATATGCACCTGTCCAATGTCCTTTGCGAAGTTTCTCTTGCATTCCAGACACAGATTTAT
>Ga0075467_10000171_pt1 | contig 46940 bp, 45 predicted proteins | sample DEB08_DNA_9_FD_75067 | JGI IMG/M metagenome (GOLD analysis project Ga0075467, IMG submission 75067) | Aqueous microbial communities from the Delaware River and Bay under freshwater to marine salinity gradient to study organic matter... | ecosystem: Environmental > Aquatic > Marine > Coastal ... | reverse complement strand
GGCGGCCTTGCGCGCATACATGGCAACTTCGGCGCTGCAAATCGGGCAACTGCCATTGAACAAGATGGTTGTCGGTTTTTCAGTCATGTTGAGAGAACTAGCGTTTACGCCCGATCCGTCAAAAACTCCGTGAGGAGGGGTGGACGATAAGGCCGGGCGCTATAGCGTTGGATAACAACACCGGAGATTCGATGCGCCTGATCCTGACGTTTGCCATTCTGACCCTGCTGTCTGCCTGCGTGACCGCACCGATGTCCCGGTCCGGGCCGAATGGCGCCGTGTCGTCGGAACAGGCGATCGCGAACTTCACAGAGGTGCTGGCCCGCGTGGAGCCGGTTGCGGAAAGCGTCTGCCGCACCGAAACGCCGCATCAGAATTGCGATTTCGTGATTGTCGTGGAACGTGACACGCGGGCGGGCATCAACGCGTTTCAGACGGTGGATCCGCAGGGGCGGCCCTATCTGATCTTTACCGTCGGTCTGCTCTCCGAGGCGCGCAATACGGACGAACTGGCCTTTGTCATGGGGCACGAGGCGGCGCACCACATTGCCGAACACATTGCCGCGCAACGCGCCTCGGCCCGCCTTGGCGCGATCACCTTCGGCGAGATGGCGCAGGCCCGAGGCGAAAGCGCCGAGGCGGTGCGCAGAGCGGCGGAATTGGGAGGGTTTTATGGCTCACGCCGGTTTTCGCAAGAATACGAGTTGGAGGCGGATGCCATCGGCACCTTGATTGCATGGCGCGCTGGGTATGATCCGTTGCGCGGGGCCGCCTTTTTTACCCGACTGCCCGATCCGGGAGAGCGGTTTCTTGGCACGCACCCGCCAAACAGCGCACGAACCAGCGTCGTGATCAACACCTTGGCCGGGTTGCAGGGCTGATCCTCAGCAGGTTGATCCAGATCAATGCCGCCGCGTGCGCGGCCCCGCTAACCTGTTTCAAAGGGCGCCACATGCCGAAACAGGAGAGACACGTGCTGGGACAAAAGACACTGCAGGCCCATGATCGCCTGATGAGCCGGATGGCCGAGACGCTGGGCGCGGATCTGGATGAAGTTGCGATGCGCGGCGATCTTCCGCCAGAGCTCCGGCTGGACATGTTGAAACGCTGCACCGGATGCAGCGCGCCGGGAGCCTGTTCCAAATGGCTTGATGCGCATGCCACCGCAGACGCGCCACCCAGTTATTGCCGCAACAGCGATGCGCTTTCGACGTTACGACGCGGGTAATCGCGCCATCGGCCATCTCTCTCGCTCGCAAGGGTCCCTTCACGCAGGTCACAGCAGACCGGCGCGCCGCCATATTTCATGAATAAGGATCTGGCGGATCAGACCAACCGACCCCAAAGGTCATATTCACTGGCTTCATCGACGACAACGCTGACGATATCGCCCGGGCTGAGGGTGGCGTAGCCTTCATCAATGAACAGGTTTCCGTCGATTTCCGGGGCATCCGCCTTGGTCCGGCAGGTGGCGCCTTCACCGTCCACCGTATCGACGATAACCTCCATCCGATGCCCGACCTTGGCCTCCAGCTTGGCGGCCGAGATTGCCTGCGCCTTTTCCATGAAGCGCGCGAAACGGTCATGCTTGATCTCATCGGGGACATGATCGGGCAATGCGTTGGACCGAGCGCCGGCGACGTTTTCGTATTGAAAACACCCGACCCGGTCCAGCTGCGCCTCGTCCAGCCAATCCAGCAGGGTCTGGAACTCCGCCTCCGTTTCGCCGGGATAGCCGACAATGAATGTCGATCTCAGCGTGATATCGGGACAAATGTCGCGCCACGCGGTGATTTCGTCCAACGTTCTGGCAGCCGCCGCAGGGCGTGCCATGCGTTTGAGGACATCGGGATGGGCGTGTTGAAACGGAATATCCAGATAGGGCAGCACCAGCCCCTCGGCCATCAGCGGGATCAGTTGCCGCACATGGGGGTAGGGATAGACGTAATGTAGGCGCACCCAAGCCCCGAGAGATCCCAGATCGCGCGCCAGATCGGTGATATGGGCACGGTGGCCATTCGCCTCTGCGTGCTTGATGTCGACGCCATAGGCGGATGTGTCCTGACTGATTACCAGCAATTCACGCACGCCCGCATCAACCAGACGCTCGGCCTCGCGGATCACGGCGTGGGCGGGGCGCGATGCCAGCCTGCCGCGCATATCGGGGATGATGCAGAATTTGCACTTGTGGTTACAGCCCTCGGATATCTTGAGATAGCTGTAATGGCGCGGTGTCAGGCTGATGCCACGCGCCGGCAGCAGGTCGATGAACGGGTCGGGGGCGGGCGGTACGGCCTTGTGGACCGCATCCAGAACCTGTTCGTATTGATGCGGTCCCGTGACCGCCAGAACCTTGGGGTGCGCGCCGGTGATGTATTCGGGGTCTGCACCAAGGCAGCCGGTCACGATGACGCGGCCGTTTTCGCGCAGCGCCTCGCCGATCGCCTCAAGGCTTTCGACCTTGGCGCTATCAAGAAAGCCGCAGGTGTTCACGATCACGGCTTCCGCGCCCGCATAATCGGGCGAGATGGCATACCCTTCGGCGCGCAGGCGGGTCAGGATGCGTTCGCTGTCAACCAGTGCCTTGGGGCAACCCAGACTGACCATCCCAATCGTGGGTTGGCCGGGGCGCGGGGCATCCGGGATGCGCGCATTGGCAAGATCGGGGCGGAGCGATGGCGGGTTCTGAGACATGGTCCGGCAGATACCGCGTGTTGGGGCGCGGGGGAAGGGGCGTGGTTCGTTTGGCCCGCGATTTGGCGGCGGTCGGTCGAATTTTTCCTACCGTGCGCCGATGTTTTTGGTGCGCGGCTGATCGGCTTGGCGTTAAGGTTTGTAAAAACTCGGAGGGCAGTCCCATGCGGTTCATGGCGCGTGTGATCATTGGCATCATTTTTCTGGCAGCGGTCGGCCTTGGCAGCCTGTTTCTGATCCCAAGCGAGAGGATTGCGGCGCTGGCGACGGATCGGCTGGCGTTGTCGACGGGGCGTTCGGTGGTCATCACCGGGACGGTGCGACCGACGCTGTGGCCCTATCTGGGCGTTCGGGCCGAAGGGTTGCGGATTGGCAATCCCGATTGGGTCGACGCCGGGCCCTTGTTGCAGGCCGAGGCGCTGAACCTTGGGGTCAACTGGTCGGCGCTGTTGTCGGGGAATATTCGGCTGGAACAGGCACAGATCGACACGCCGGCCATCACGCTTGTTCGGGCTGCCGATGGCCGGACCAGTTGGGATTTCGGCGGATCTGCGTCCGCCCCCACGACGGGCCAGGGCGGTGGCAGCGGCCTTGCGGTGCTTGGGTTTGACCGGGCCGAGGTTGCGAACGCGTCGTTGCGGTATCTAGATATGGAAACCGGGCAGGACGTGACGATCACCGATCTTGATGCCGTGCTTGGCCTGCCTGATGCGGGTGGCCGCGCTACGGCCGAGTTGCGCGGAATCGTCAACGGAACCGCCTTGGGCATCACTGCGGCGATCGACGGTTTGGCGGGGTTCATTGATGGCGAGGTGCACCCCGTTTCCCTTGCCATGGATTGGTCTGGCGGTGACATGCAGTTCGATGGCCGCGCCAGTCTTGCACCGGCCGCTGAAGGGCAGTTGCGCCTGAATGCAACCGATCTGGCCCCGGTGCTTGCCATCGTTGAGGCGGCAATGCCGACGCTGCCGCAGGGGTTCGGGCAAGATCGCATCGCGGTTGCCGGTGACGTGACGCTGACCAACGAGGGCAGTTTCCATCTGCGGAACGGGTTGGTCACATTGGATGACGCCGCATTCGCGGCGGCGCTTGATGTGACCCAAGGCGCGGATCGTCCGATGCTGCGCGGCACCTTGTCTGGCGGGGCGTTGGATTTGGCGGTTTTGACCGGATCGGGAGATGCCGGTGCCGCACCCCCCGTCGGTTGGTCGCGCGACCGGATCGATGTCAGCGGCCTGTTCGGGGTGGATGCAGATCTTGGCTTGGCCTTTGCCAGTCTTGATTTCGGCAGCGCGGAGGTCAGCGATGTGGACGCGCGCCTGACGTTGGATCGGGGGCGGCTGGTTCTGGATATGCGCCGGGTCAGGGCCTATAGCGGCGTGATTGCGGGCCAATTCGTGGTCAACGGGCGCAGCGGCCTTTCGGTTGGCGGCGACCTGTCAGCCAGTCAGGTGCAGCTATCGCCGCTGTTGCGGGCCTTTGCCGGTTGGGACCGGCTGGAAGGCACGGGTAACGCCAGTCTGCAGTTTCTGGGTGTCGGCAACGACTTGGCCACCATCATGGACGGATTAAGCGGTGATGGCGATATTTCGCTGGGCGCAGGTGCGATCCTTGGGTTCGACTTGGCCGGGATGATCCGCAATTTCGATGCGGGCTATCAGGGGGAAGGCGCACGCACCGTCTATGACAGCATCACGGCCAATTTCACCATCGCCGATGGCGTGGTGCAGAATGACGACCTGCTTCTTGATGCGCCATGGGGCGAGGTCACGGGCGCGGGCGGCACTGATCTGGGCGCGCAGACGGTGGATTATCGCGTCATCCCGGCAACCACGGTGGCCGAAACCGGGATCCGCGTTCCGATCTTGATCACCGGACCTTGGGCCAATTTGCGGTTCCGCCCCGATCTTGAGTTTCTTGCCCAACAAGAACTCGGCGCGCAGGCCGCCGCATTGGAGGCCGAAGCGCGTCAGCGGTTAGACGCCGAGGCCGCGCGACTTGAGCAAACGGCGCGTGATCGCGCGAATGCGCTGCTTGGCACCCAGATCGAATCCGGCAATACCCGTGATCAGATCGAGGATAGTCTTGAACAGCGCCTGCGTGATGAGGCCGACGCACAGTTGCGTCGGCTATTGGGTGGCAACTGACGGGAATGACGATGAAACCAGTCTTGTTTGTTTTGGCCGCCTTGATGCTGGCCGCATGCGGCGGCGGCCGCGATGCCAGTGCGCGCAATCAGGGGCTTTATCCCGGCGAGACGCAGGAAGTCCGCGCGCTGATCAATGAATATGCAGTGGTGCACGATATTCCGCCCGCGTTGTTGCACCGCGTTATCCAGCGCGAAAGCGATTACCGCGCGGATGCGCGCAACGGCCCCTACTGGGGCATGATGCAGATCTTGCCGCAAACCGCGCGCACCATGGGCCATCAAGGCCCGCCCGATGAACTGTTGGACCCGGAGGTGACGCTGACGTATGCGGGCCGTTATCTGCGCGGTGCCTGGCTGGTAAGCGACGGTGATATCGATGAAGCCGTGGGCTGGTATGCGCGAGGCTATTATTATGAAGCGCGCGATCGGTGCTTGCTGGTGGAAACCGGGCTGAACGCACGTGAGGTCGCGCGCCATTGCAGTTAGCGCGATGCGCTGCGGCCTGACCTCTGCGATGCGGCCATGCCGACGGTTTTGCGCAGCATCACCAAGGTCTTCGGGCCATCGGCTTTCCCGTTGACGGGCGCGCCGTGAAAAAGGCCCGCACAGTCTTTCCCGTTGCCATTCAGTCTTGTGTGACCCACCAATCGGGGTGCCGTTTTCGCGGGCTGGGGAATGCCACATGGACAGTTTTGAAACCGACTACCTTGTCGTTGGCGCGGGGGCGACAGGGCTTGCCTTTGCGGACGCGTTGCTTTCGACGTCCGATGCGCATGTCACGCTTGTAGATCGGCGCGACAAGCCGGGCGGCCATTGGAACGACGCCTATCCGTTCGTCCGCCTTCATCAACCGTCCTCCTATTATGGCGTCCCATCGCAAAGTCTGGGCCACGCGAGGGTGGATCAATGCGGTCTCAACAAGGGGTTCGAAGAACTTGCATCGGGCCAAGAGGTGGCGGCCTATTTTCACGCGGTGATGCGCGATCGACTGCTGGCATCTGGCCGCGTGCGTTTCTTGCCCATGACCGAACATCTGGGCGATGGGGATGTGCGGCAATTGCTGTCAAACAAAACAACCCGGATCAACGTGCGCCGCCGGTTGGTTGACGCAAGGGTTTGCGAAAATGGAATTCCGCTGACCCATCACAGAAAATTTCAGGTCGCCGACGGCGTTGCCTGCATCCCGCCGAACTTTCTTCAGCATAGGGCGCACGAACACGGCAATTTCACGATATTGGGTGCGGGCAAGACCGCCATGGACAGCGTCATCTGGCTGCTGGAGAACGGGGCGGACCCCGCACAGATCCGTTGGGTCGTGCCGCGCGATCCGTGGATGATCAATCGCGCGTTCTCGCAGCCAAGCGCGGCATTTTTTCATCAGAACTACGGTGGCACGGTGCGCCAGATGGAAGCCCTGAAAGAGGCTGCTTCAATCGACGATCTGGCCGATAGGATGGAAAGTGCCGGATTGTGGATGCGCCTTGATCCGGCGGTGCGCCCGGGCATCATGCACGGCGCCACGGTGTCCCTGCCCGAACTTGCCCGGCTGAGGGAAGTCCGCGACATCATTCGCATGGGCCATGTCGAAACCATCGAGCCTGACAGGCTTGGCCTTGTCGGTGGATCATGCCGTGCGAAGGCCAACACGCTGTATGTTGATTGCACCGCGCGGGCACTGGGCCACACCGACACGTGGCCAATCTTCAACGACGATCGGATCGCACTGCAGATGATCCGTATTTATCAGCCCACGTTCAGCGCGGCTTTGCTTGCCAAGATCGAAACGCTGTCTGACAGCGACAAGGTCAAGAACGCGCTTGCGACACCAATTCCCATGACAGACACGGTTCAAAGTTGGGTCGTGTCGCAAGTTGCACATGCAAAGAACCAATTCGCATGGTCGCAAAATCCAGAGATCAAATCCTGGATCCAGACCTGCCGTCTTGATGGCTTTGGACGGGCCGCAAGAGATGTGGATCGCAGTGATCCAGAGGTTCAGGCGGTTTTTGCCCGCCTCAAGGATATGTGGGTTCCGGCATTTGCCAATATGCAGGCGCTTGCCGCCGCTTGACACACCGGGCAGGAAACGGCCTTGCGACCGCCTCCTTGCCCGTCTGATCCTTTTACCGACGCCTGTCGCGGCGGGCCGACATCGGCTGGAACGCGACGCCCACATGTGCCTCGCAATAGGGTTTGCCCTGTTGCACGGGCAGCCCGCAGAAATAGAAATCATCCGTCGCGGGGTCACCGATGGGCCATTTGCACGTCCGCTCGGTCAACTCCATCAAGCTGATCCGCTTGGCGTGTTTCTCCACTTCGCTCACTTTCGCGAGCGCTTCGGGGGAAATTTCGTTGGCGGACGGTTGTGGCGGCAGCGGTTGGCCTGCGGGAACGATCGGCTTGCGCAGATGCGTCACGTTGGTCGTGCGCGGTGCAGGTGGGGCTGGTTCGACCTCGGGCGCCGATTCGGGCGCCGCTGCGGGCTTGGGGTCCGGTGCGGCCGGTTTTGCAGCGACAGGTTTGGCCTCAACCTCCTTGGCGGGGGCCGCAGGTTTGGTCGTCGCCGCAGTCGCGGGACCGGTCGCGCGGTTGGACAGCCCCAGACGGTGCACCTTGCCGATCACCGCATTGCGGGTCACACCGCCCAATTCCTTGGCGATCTGGGAGGCCGATTGACCTTCGCCCCACATTTTCTTCAACGTCTCGACGCGTTCGTCGGTCCAGGACATGCCGTCCCTCCTGATCGTTCATACCCATGCAGCCCTCGCATATGGGCACATGGACATTGGATTGAAAGCCCTATTCTAAAGGCATGGCACGCAGAGACAAGACGCCAACGTGAAAGGCAGGACCAAGATGACGGATAGAACGCAGATTGCAGGCATGGGTGTGCGCCGCTTCGGGCGGGTGAATTGGCTGGGTCTCTATACGCTCACCATGCGCGAGGTGATGCGCTTTGCCACCGTCTGGACCCAGACCCTATTGGCCCCGCTCGTCACGTCGGGCCTGTTCATGTTGATCTTTTCACTGGCGATCGGAGGGCAGCGCGGCGATGTGATGGGGGTCAGCTTCCTGCATTTCATCGCGCCGGGCATCTTGATGATGACGGTCATACAAAACGCATTTGCCAATACGTCATCCTCCATCGTCATCTCGAAGGTGCAGGGAAATATCGTGGATACCCTGATGCCCCCGCTCAGCGCGGCCGAGTTGGTCACCGGTTACATCATCGGGGGCGTCGCGCGCGGGATCTGCGTGGCGGTTGCTATCACCCTTGTCCTGTTCCCGATCATCGGGCTGGGCGTGGCGCACCCGATCTGGGCGCTGACCTTCGTGATCCTTGGCGCGGCGTTTCTTGGCGCGCTTGGTCTGGTGGCGGGTATCATCGCGCAGAAATTCGACCAGATCGCGGCGATCACCAATTTCATCGTCATCCCGCTCAGCTTTCTGTCGGGCACGTTCTATTCGGTTCAGTCGCTGCCCGGCTGGCTGAACACGCTGACCCACTGGAACCCGGTTTTCTATCTGATCGATGGCGTCCGCTATGGCGTTCTGGGCGTGTCCGATAGCGCGCCGCTCAAGGGTTTGTTTGTGTCGGGTCTGGCGACGCTTCTGGTCACGGCGCTGGCTTGGTGGTGGTTCAAGACGGGCTATCGGCTGAAAGGCTGACGGCGCGACCGGGCTTCGCGCCATGCCAACAGTGCGGCCCCCGCGATGATGATCAGCGCGCCCAGAATGCTCAGTCCCGTTGGGCTGACCCCGAATATGGCAAGGTCATACGCGGCCGCGAACACCAGTGTCAGATAGGAAAACGGGGTCACGAAACTGGCTTCGGCGCGGCGCATCGCATTGATGAAGCAGGCTTGGGCGCAGGCCATCAGCAAACCAAGCGCGGCCAACGCGCCCCATTGTGCCATGGTCGGGGCCTGCCAGACGAACAGAACCGCGATACTCGAGATGACCAGCCCGATTGCGTTGTTCACCAACAATACCTGTAGTGGACCCTCGCGTCCCGCCAGCCGCTTGATGAAGATCAGTTCCAACCCCAACAACGCGGCCGCCCCCAGCGCCACCAGTGCCCCGGCTTGCACCGCCTCGGCGCCCGGGCGGACCAGCACCATTGCCCCGGCAAAGGCGATGGCCGCCGCCAGCCACCGCCACGGCCCCACCCGTTCCCCCAGAAGCGGAATGGCCAGCAACATGCAGAACACCGGGTTGAGAAAGCTGATGGCCGTGGCATCCGACAGCGGGATGATCGCCGCCGCCGCAAACATCAGGGTTACACCACCCCAGCCACAGGCAGTCCGCGCAATGTGGGTTTTGAAGTCGGGCCGGGTCAGGGCCGGGCGCAACACCGCCAGCGCTGCCGAAATCGCCACGAAGGCAAAGACGAACCGCCCGTGACTGACCTGCAGCGGGTGCAACGGCGTGCCCAGCGTGTCGGTGCCAAGCGCCTTGGCTAACAGCGTCGTCGCGGCGAGGAACAGAGTTGCCGCCAGCATGAACAGGACCGCGCGGGGGCGATCCTCGGTCACTTGGGGCGCTTGTGCGACGGGCGGGGCAGAGGGCACTGTCATACCAACCCGATGGGGCTGGCGCGACGTGGTTGTCAACCGTGATCAGATGAACTGCAGCGTCAAGAATCCCGCATACAGCGCCACGAACACGCCGCCCTCGGCGCGCGTGATGCGCCATCCCGTCACGGCTGCGCCGATCATCAACACCGTCGCCCCCGCCATGATCCAGACATCCACGGTCATGATCTGTTCGGGTATGTTGAGCGGTGACACCACGGCCGTCACGCCCGAAATCCCCAGAACGTTGAAGATGTTCGAGCCGATGATATTGCCAAGCGCCAGATCGCCCTGCCGTTTGATGGCCGCCGTGACCGATGTGGCCAATTCCGGCAGCGATGTGCCAATCGCCACAAGCGTCAGGCCGATCACGGCCTCCGATACGCCCGCTGCGGCGGCAAGTTCGATTGCCGCGCCCACCAGCAGGTCCGCGCCCCAGATCACGCCGCCGATGCCCAGCAGGGCCAGCGCCATCCCCATCGGCAAGCGCATGTTGGGGATCACGACCTCATCGGCCGGGTCGATCTGCCCGCTGCGATACGCCCAGACCGTATAGGCCACCAGCAACAGGATCAGGATGACGCCGCTTGTGCGCCCGATCTGACCGGTCATGGCAATGGCGATAAAGACGGCTGTCGCGCCGATCAGCGCCAGCCCATCGCGCTTGAACCCTGCCTTGGCCACGGCCAAGGGCGCGATCAGTGCGGCGGCCCCCAATATCAGTAGGATGTTGGCGATGTTGCTGCCCACGACGTTGCCCACCGCCACTCCGGGGGACCCCGCAAGCGCCGCCTGCAGGCTTGCCATCAGCTCTGGCATAGACGTTCCGAACCCGACCAGCGTCAGGCCGATGACCATGGGCGATACGCCCAGCCGCCCCGCCACGGTCGCCGCTCCGCGCACCAGAAATTCACCACCGACCAGCAACAGGCCGAGGCCACCAATCAACGTCAACCAGATCATGGTATTGTCCCACATCTGGCCCGGTTCGGGCCAGTCATCAGGCCTATATGGCGTAGGTTCGAGGCTTTGTAAGGGGTGCCTGCTACTCGGTCAGAAAACCACCGATCGGCCGTGTGATAAGGCCGCATAGGCGCGCCTTTCCTGCCACGGTTGTCAGACACCCAAACACCACCGCATGATCGCCTTTTGCGCGTGAAGCCGGTTCTCGGCCTCGTCGAAAATGACCGAATGCGGGCCGTCCATGACCGCCGATGTCGCCTCATCCTCGCGGTGGGCGGGCAGGCAATGCATGAACAGCGCGTCGGGTTTTGCTGCCGCCATCAAGCGCTCGTTTACCTGATAGCCACGCAACTGGTTGTGGCGGCGTTCCTTGGCTGATTGGCTGTCATGCATGCTGACCCACGTATCGGTCACCACCAGATCTGCGCCGGCCACGGCCTCCATCGGGTCGCGGATGATCTCGATCTTGCTGCCCTTGGCGCGGGCCTCTTCCAGAAAGATGTTCTCGGGGTCCAGCGTGGGGGGGCCGGTGAACGTCAGGTCAAATCCGAACTGCCCCGCCGCATGGGCGAAGCTGGCAAAGACGTTGTTGCCGTCGCCGGACCATACCACCTTCTTACCCCGGATGGGGCCGCGATGTTCCTCGAAGGTCAGGATGTCGGCCATGATCTGGCACGGGTGGGTCCGGTTCGTCAGCCCGTTGATGACCGGAACCGAGGCATATTCGGCCATCTCCAGCAGCACGTCTTCCTCGAACGTGCGCAGCATGATCAGATCCACGTAACGGCTGAGCACGCGGGCGGTGTCGGCAATGGTTTCGCCGTGACCCAGTTGCAGGTCGGCACCCGACAGCACCATCGATTGCCCGCCCATCTGGCGAACGCCGACATCAAAGCTGACCCGTGTTCGGGTCGATGGTTTTTCGAAGATCAGTGCGACCATGTAGTTCTTGAGCGGCTGGTCATCGTCAAGCGCACCCTTGGGGCGGCCATCGCGGGCGGTCTTCATTGCCGCCGCATGATCAATCATGGCCCGAAGATCGGTGGGGTCTGTTTTGTGAATATCAAGAAAATGCGTCATCAGTTGGAACCTTGCGGATGTGGAAGGCGGTGGGGGGCTGATTGCCCCCCACACCCCCCATGAGTATTTGGACCAAGAAAAAGGGGATCAGGCTGTTTTCGCCATTTGTCGTCGATACGTCATGACCAGCACCATGTCGCCATCGTCGCAGACCCGTTCCGCGACGGGAACAAACCCGGCCCCCCTGTAGGCGGCGAGGGCGCGGGTATTGGTTGGGTCGGCGTCGACCACGATGGCGCTGTAGCCCTTGGCGATCAGGTGCTCGGATCGTTGATGCAGATAGCGTTTGACGTGGCCCTGACCCAGATAGGCGGGATCACCGAGGAACGTATCAATCGCCCGCGCGTCGCGGGGTTGGTCGGCAAATTGCGGCGCGGGCCAGTGATGCGCGGGATAATCCTGCACAAAGGCAAAGGGGTTGCCGTCAAGTTCCACGATGCGCATCACCGTTGGGCCATTGCCGAAGTCTTCTTCCATCAGGGCGATTTCGATCGCGCTGTCACCCCACCAGCCGCCGACGTGGGGCTGGTCAAGCCACCCCCTGATCAGAGGATAGTCGGCCCGGGTCAGCGGGCGAAAGGTGTAGCGGTCATTCTGCGGCATTGGCCTGTGCCGCCACCGCCGTGGCAGCGCGGTCCAGCCGCAGCACCGCCTCGGCGATATCATCATCGCCGATGGTCAGCGCCGGCAGCACCCGCACGACGTTGTCGCCGCCCGGAACAACCAGTAATTCCTGATCATAGCAGGCTTTCACGACCTCGGCGTTCACCGGCTTGCATTTCAGGCCGATCATGAAGCCTGCGCCGCGCACTTCGGTAAAGACATCGGGGTGGCTGGCCACCAGCCCCTCCAGCTTTTGACGCATCATCCCGGCCCGGCGGTTCACATCTTCCATGAAGCCGGGACGTGTCATTTCCGCCATGACCGCCGCGCCGACGGCACAGCCAAGCGGGTTGCCGCCATAGGTCGAGCCGTGCGTGCCCGGTGTCATCCCGCTGGCCGCGCGTTCGGTGGCCAGCAGCGCCCCCAACGGATAGCCGCCGCCGATGCCCTTGGCGACCATCATGATATCTGGCGTGATGCCTGCCCATTCATGCGCGAACAGCTTGCCGGTGCGGCCCATGCCGCATTGAATTTCATCAAGGATCAGCAGCAATCCGTGTTCGTCGCACAGATCGCGAAGCCCTTTCAGGCACTGGTCGGGCACTTGGCGAATGCCGCTTTCACCCTGCACCGGCTCCACCATGATGGCGCCGACATCGGGGCGGGCGGCGGCGGCGCGCAGCGCATCGTGATCGCCAAAGCCAAGCTGTTCGAAACCCGGCAACAGCGGGCCGAACCCCTTGGTCAGTTTTTCCGACCCTGCGGCGGAAATTGCAGCCATGGAGCGGCCATGAAACGCGCCCTCGAAGGTGAGCATTGTCGTCCGCTCGGTCTGGCCCTGATCGTACCAGTATTTCCGCGCCATCTTGATCGCCAGTTCCGCCGCCTCGGTGCCCGAGTTGCAGAAGAAAACGGTGTCGGCAAACGTGTGTTCCACCAACGCCTCGGCGAGGGCCACCTGTTCCGGAACGGTATAAAGATTTGATGTGTGCCAAAGCTTTTCCGCCTGCGCTTTCAAGGCTTTGACCAGAATCGGGTTGCAGTGGCCAAGCGCCATCACCGCGATCCCCGCGCCCAAGTCAAGAAAGCGTCGTCCGTCCGCCTCGATCAACCACGATCCTTCGCCTTTGACGAAGGAAAGCGGTGCGCGCGAATAACTGGGCAGGACGGGAGAGATCATTGGCAAACTCCTGTGAATAACAAGGTTCCGGATTGCCCGAAACCACGTCTCAAGTCAAATGATGCGCGTTTATGGGGTCAAGTGGCGGCCATGATGATGCAGGTTGTTGACCCCGTTGCGTAAAGCCGACCGTCATCGGCGCCGCGAATGGTTCCTTCGGCCACGCCAGTCGATCTGCCCGCGTGGCTGACCACGCCTTGGGCCAGAACAGGGGTGCCAACGGGAATGGGGCGCGTGATATTCACCTTGTATTCCAATGTGGTATAGACTGATCCGCGCGGGACCTTGGTCATCACCGCGCAGGCCATGGCGCTATCCAGAAGCGTCCCGTACCAACCGCCATGAATGGTGCCCGTGGGGTTCGTGTGATCAAATTCCGGGGTGCCGCGAAACACGACGCGGCCATCCTCAACCACGTCCACCCGGTAATTCAGCACCCGCGAAATCGGCGGGGCAGGCAACAGGCCGTCGCGCATCTGTTCCATGAATTCCATGCCGCTGAGGCTTAGCAGTTTCTCGCGGCTGATCAGTTGGGACAGGGTGTCGACATACATGGCGTTGTGCATTCCCGGACAGTTTCCACGACACGATCATCCCGCCACGAACTAGCCGCGGGCCGCAACCCCGTGCGTGGTGATTTCCGGGCGCAACGCAAAAATAGGTTACAAAAAATCCGGAAATCCCGAATCTTTGTAACCTATTTCTGTCCTCGGTCAGAGGCGATTGCCGGGCTTTGGGCGGCCGTCACGCCTTGGGGTCCGCCTGTGTCACGAGACAGGCTCAGGCGACCTGCGCCAGCGCAACGCGCGGTGTGACACACAATGCCGCGCAAACCTGACGGGTCAGGTCGGGCGTGTTGAGCGTGTAGAAATGCAGGTCGTTGACGCCGCCCTTGATCAGGTTGGAACAAAGCTCGGTGCACAGCACGGTCGACAGCAGGTCTTCGCGGTCGTCCCGCGCCGCTGTCGCATACGCTTCGTCCAGCCATTGCGGAATGACGGCCCCGCAGCTTTCGGCAAACCGGCGGATGCGGATCCAATTGCCGATCGGCAGGATGCCCGGAATGATCGGTGCAGTGATCCCGGCATCGGCGCAGGCATCGCGGAAACGAAAGAACGTGTCGGCCTCGAAGAAGAACTGCGTGATGGCGGACGATGCCCCGGCGTCGATCTTGCGCTTCAGGAAGTCGACGCAAGCGGCCATGTCAGGGGCATCGGGGTGCGGATCGGGATAGGCACCCACGCGCAACTCGAACTTACCCGTCTTTGCCAAGGCCTCGATCAGTTCGACGGAACTGGCAAAGCCATCGGGATGCGGGACGAAACGGCCGGAATTGCCGGCGGGATCACCGCGCAGGGCCACGATCTGCGTGACACCGGCGGCGGCATAGCTGTCGGCGATTTCAAGCGTTTCGCTGCGCGTCGCGTCCACGCAGGTCAGATGTGCGGCCACATCGACCCCGAAATTGGCGTTGATGGTTTTCACTGCTTCGTGTGTCAGGGTGCGGGTAGTGCCGCCCGCGCCATAGGTGACCGACACGAAACTGGGCGCCAGCGGAGCCAGAACCCCAAGCGTGTCCCACAGCTTGAATGATCCCTCCAGACCCTTGGGGGGAAAGAACTCGAAAGAGACGTTTGGCGTGGTCATGGCGATTCTGATCCTTGATCTGTTGGGCATAGGTGTCGCATACAGTTGGTCTTGCGACAAATTCATAACTCTCAACATCAATATGAGTTTCACATGCATCTTGAGTTTCGCCACCTGCGCACGATCAAAGCTATTCACGACGAGGGTGGGTTGGCCAAGGCCGCGGATACGCTGCACATCACGCAAAGCGCGCTGAGCCATCAAATCAAGGGGTTGGAGGCACAGGCGGGGGTCGAATTGTTCGTGCGCCGGGCCAAACCCCTGCGGCTGTCGGCGGCGGGAATGCGGCTGCTGCGGCTGGCGGAAGAGGTGCTGCCGCGCATTGCGGCGTTGGAAGATGAGTTCAGCGGGCTGATTTCTGGTAAAACCGGGCGGTTGCACATTGCCATCGAATGTCACGCCTGTTTCGACTGGTTGCTGCCGGTGTTGGAGGCGTTCCGCAAAGCATGGCCCGATGTCGATGAGGATATTCGTCCCGGCCTGCAGTTCGAGGCATTGCCCGCCCTGCAACGCGAAGACGTGGATCTTGTGATCTCGTCGGACCCGGAAGAGATGTCGGGCGTCGATTTCACCCCGCTGTTTGATTATGAACCCGTCTTCGTGTGCGCCAAGGAACATCCGCTTGCGGCCAAGCCGTTCATCGCGGCCAGTGATTTCGCCGACCAGACCTTGATTACTTATCCTGTCGATCGCTCGCGACTGGATGTGTTCAGCCAATTGTTGTTCCCGGCCGGGGTCGAGCCGAAGGGGATCAGGCAAGTCGAACTCTCGGCCGTAATCTTGCTTTTGGTGGCGTCCATGCGCGGTGTCGCGGTGTTGCCGGATTGGGTGGTGCGTGATGCGGCAGCCAATGGGTCCATCGTGACGCGACCCCTGACCGAGAAGGGGCTGACGCGCAGGCTTTACGGTGCCACGCGCAGTGATGACACGGGCAAACCCTTCATGTCGCATGTCCTCAAGCTGTGCCGGACCGAGCCGCCCAAGCTGCAAAGGCGCGCTTGAGCGGCGAAATATGTGCGAAAACCAAGGCAAAACTCCGCTGAAAAGGTTTGCGCCCTTGGCACGGGGCGGACGCGGGGATATACGCGCGGCCTGATCCGCAAAAGGTGTTTCCCATGCAAGGCTCTGCCAATCTCAACGTCATGCTCAAGGCCGCGCGCAAAGCGGGTCGGTCTTTGGTCAAGGACTTCCGCGAGGTCGAGAACCTGCAGGTGGGAACCAAGGGCCCCGGAGATTTCGTTTCGCGGGCCGATACCGCCGCCGAAGCCATCCTGAAAGATGAGTTGATGGGCGCGCGCCCCAACTATGGTTTTCTGGGCGAAGAAGGCACCCAGATCGAAGGCAAGGACCCGACGCGCCGCTGGATCGTGGACCCGTTGGATGGCACCACGAATTTCTTGCACGGCATGCCGCATTGGGCCATTTCGATTGCCCTTGAACACAAGGGTGAGATTGTCTCGGCCGTGGTGTTCGACCCGGCGAAGGACGAGATGTTCTATGCCGAAAAGGGCGCAGGCGCCTGGATGAACGATAGCCAGCGGTTGCGGGTATCGGGCCGGACAAAGATGATCGAAACGGTTTATGCGACCGGCCTGCCGTTTGGCGGCGCGAAATATCTGCCCGCTTGCCTGCAGGATCTGGCGCGGCTGTTGCCCGTGTGTGCCGGTGTGCGGCGCTGGGGGGCCGCGTCGCTTGATTTGGCTTATGTCGCGGCGGGCCGTTTCGATGGCTATTGGGAACGCGGCTTGCAGCCATGGGACATCGCCGCGGGTATCTTGATCGTGCGCGAGGCTGGTGGCTTTGTCGAACCGATCCGTGAAGGTCAGGACATGCTGGCCGACGGGAATGTGGTTGCTGGGGCAGCCGGTATCTTTGAGCCGTTTGCCAACATCATCCGTGATCGCGAAGCCTAGGCGCGATCAGTGACTTGTTGCACCACCCCTGCGGCCAGCAGGTACAACGAAGTCACCGTGATGCAGGCCGTCAGCGCAGGGTTGGCGGCGAAATCCGTCCACGCGGCATAGCAGATGCCGCCGGTCCAGATCAGTGCAAGGCTGAGTGACAGCGGCCGCCACCGTGCCGTCCGGATCGGGTGAATGAACTTGATCGGCGCGAACATGGCGATGGTCAGTATGATCACCAGCCCAAGCGCGACCCACCACGGCGGCCCGATCACCAGCAGGGCAAGCACCAGCATGTTCCAGCAGCCGGGAAACCCGGCGAAGCTGTTATCGGCGGTCTTCATCCGTGTATCGGCGAAATAGAGCGCGCTTGCGAATGGGATGAGAAGCACGACGATCCAGCCGCTCCAGCCCGGCACCAGGCCCGATGCATAAAGCGCATATGCCGGTATCATCACGTAGGTCAGAAAGTCGATAATCAGGTCCAGCAGCACGCCGTCGATCTCTGGCGCGTGCTGTTTGACGTCAAACCGACGCGCCAAGGGGCCGTCGATGCCGTCAACCACGAAGGCCACGGCCAGCCAGATGGCCATGCTGGCCCAGTCGTGCTGCATCGCTTCCAGCAAGGCCAGCATCGCGAGCGATGCGCCAAGCGCGGTGAACAGATGGACAGAATACGCAGTCAGGTGTTTCGACATGACGCGCGGTTTGCCGTGTTCCGAGCCTGAGTGCAACATAACTGTTACATCAGGCTTTCGGGTGGGCGGCATCATAGACCGCCAGAAGCCGCGCGGTATCCACGGCCGTATAGGCCTGCGTGGTCGATAATGAGCTGTGCCCCAGCAGTTCTTGTATCGCGCGCAGATCGCCGCCCGCATCCAGCAGATGGGTTGCAAAGCTGTGCCGCATGGCGTGCGGCGTGGCGGTGGCGGGCAGGCCCAGTTGCATGCGGGCCTGTTCCATCACTTTGGCGATAAGACGGGGGTTCAACGGGCCGCCGCGAATGCCGCGAAACAGCGGCGTGCCGGGCGCAAGGTCATGTGGCTGAAGGCGCACGTAGGTTGCAACAGCACTGCGCGCGACAGGCAGAACCGGCACCTCGCGTTCCTTGCCGCCCTTGCCTCGAATGCGCAGCGTATCGGACATGGGGTGGGCGGCGGCATCAAGGCCAAGCGCCTCGGATATGCGCAAGCCGCAGCCATAGAGCAGCGTGACGACAGCCGAATCGCGCGCAGACACCCAGTCGCGTGCGTCTTGCGCACCGATGGTGGCGATCAGGTCTCGCGCCGATCCCTCCGAGACCGGGCGTGGCAGGCGGCGCTGATGTTTCGGCGCGCGCATGGACAGAACCGTGGTGGCGTCGAACCCTTCACGCTCTGCCCACCACCCGTAGAAGGATTTGACGGCGGACAACCGGCGCGCCAACGATCGCGCACCGACACCGCGCCGACGCTGATCGGCCATCCATGCGCGCAGATCGGGGGTGGTGATGGTGCGCAACGCATCGGGGCCGGGTGTGCCGCCGGTATGCTGGGACTGAAACGCCAGAAATCCCGCAACATCGCGGCCATAGGCATCAACCGTCGCCTCGGCCGCGCCAAGGATGGCGCGGGCATGGCGAAGCCAGTTGTCCATCAGGTCGCGGGCCGCAGGAGAGATCGCAAGGCTCATGTGCCTTACGCCAGATATTTGCGCATCAGCCGTTCAAAGACCCCGGTGAAGAAGGTGAGCAGGTCGGTGCCTTGGGACGGGCGGAACTGGTGCGGATCCTCGGCCCCCATCACCAACAGGCCCGGCAGGCGGCCAGACCCAAGGTCAAGGACCAACAGCGCCTCGGATTTGATCCACGCGGCGTCATTGCCGAAAATGCGTTCGGGCGTATCGCCGACCTGACGCAAGGTAACGGGCTTGTGCGGGACATCACGCCCGCCGGTCAGGTAGGACCGGATAAAGCCGGGCGCGACCACCGTCAGGACATCTTCAAGCTTTTGCACCTTGGGGGCTTCAGTGTCCGTCGCCTCGGGGCTTTCCAGCACGAGGCGGATGCGATCAACGCGCAAGGTGCCGGCCACGTCGGTGCCAAGCGCCTTGAGAAATGCGGTGAAATCGGGCTGATCCAGCAGGGCCAGCACGGCGCGGTGGATCTGGTTGGTGCCGGCAAGGTTTTCATAGGCCGCCGCGATAACGCTGCGATGCGTATCTTCCAGACGGTCGAGGCGATTTTCCAGCCGTTCCATGGCGATCCCGCGCATGTCGACGATGTTTCCGCCCATCAAACGGTCATTCGCGGCGATCAGCGCGCGCATCAGATCACGATCTTCAAGGATCAATTCGGGGTCGGACAAGACGCGATCGCGCCAGTCCTTGGTCAGGGGCGCAGCATTGGCTGCGGTGTCACTGCTCACGTTGATGCCTCAATATTCTTGTTTTGCTTTGGGTCCGTATATACGACCGGGCAACCAATTTCGCCCCCAAATTTCGCGGTCGGCCGAAAATTGGCGGGGGCGTGGCAGACAGGCCGCCCTTTCCAACAAGAACGGCCCCCGCCATGACGAGGGCCGCGCGATCAGGATAAAGTGGGTGATCTAGAGGATTTTCTGACCGGTCTTGGCCCAATCGGCCATGAATTGATCCAACCCCTTGTCGGTCAAGACGTGGCTGGCCATGGCCTTGATGACCGCAGGCGGTGCCGTGGCCACATCGGCCCCGATCAGGGCGGCGTCCTTCATGTGGTTCGCGGTACGGATCGAAGCCGCGAGGATCTCTGTGGGGAAGTCATAGTTGTCATAGATTGCGCGGATGTCCGCGATCAATTCCATGCCATCGATGTTGAGATCGTCCAAACGCCCGATAAAGGGCGATATGAAGGTCGCGCCAGCCTTGGCGGCCAACAGCGCCTGATTGGCCGAGAAGCACAGCGTCACGTTGACCATGCGGCCCTCGCCCGACAGCACTTTGCATGCCTTCAGGCCATCCCACGTCAGCGGCACCTTGATCGCGATGTTTTCGGCGATCTTGGCCAGTTCGCGGCCTTCGGCGATCATGCCTTCCGCGTCGAGCGCGACGGTTTCGGCGCTGACCGGGCCGGCGATCAGGGCGCAAATCTCGGCGGTGACTTCCTTGATGTCGCGACCCGATTTCATGATCAGCGATGGGTTGGTTGTGACACCATCGACCATGCCGAGGTCATTGAGTTCGCGGATGTCGTCAATATCTGCGGTATCCACAAAGAATTTCATGGGTGCGGTTCCTTTCGTAGGGCAGCCGTGATCAGTTAGCGGTCTTCTAACCCAACGGCCGGGCAGCGGGAAGTCATGAGCCAAGAGTATTTTGACGAGGGAGAGTTGGTCGGCGTGCTGACGGCCGAACCGCTGGACCGGGTGCTTGATTACAAGGCACCTGAAGGCGGCTGTTGGCTGGGCGCGTTCGTGGAGGTGCCGTTGGGCCCTCGTAAGGTGCTGGGCGTTGTCTGGGGCCAAGGGCGCGGCGATTGGGATATCGCGAAGGTGCGATCCGTGCGTCGCGTGCTGGATGTGGCGCCGATGCGAACCGAACTCCGCGAGTTTCTGGAGAAGGCGGGCGCGTATACCCTGACCCCGATGGCCGCGATGTTGCGTCTTGCCACCCGCGCGCCGGGGTTGAGCGACCCGCCCTCGATGCGCAAGATCTATCGGTTGGGCGCGACAGAGCCTGACCGCATGACCGATGCGCGCCGCCGCGTGTTGGAAACCCTCGCGGAATACGGCGGGCTTGGTTTCACGTTGAAGGAACTGTCGGATCTGGCGGGCGTGACGGCATCCGTCGTCAAGGGGCTGGCCGCCCAAGGCGCGGTGGAGGAGGCCGACACCCCCCGCGATACGCCGTATCTGCCCCTGAACCCCGCGCTTCCCAGCAAGGCCCTGACCCCTGATCAGGAATTGGCCGCGAAAGTTTTGCGGGAGGCGGTGCGGTCGGGCGCGTATGGCACGACCTTGCTGAAGGGCGTCACCGGGTCGGGCAAGACCGAGGTCTATCTGGAGGCCGTGGCGGCGTGCCTGAAGGCCGGGCGGCAGGCGTTGGTCTTGTTGCCGGAAATCGCATTGACCAACGAGTTCATTCACCGGGTTGAAGAACGGTTCGGCCACCCGCCCGCCGAATGGCATTCTGGCGTTACGATGACCGAACGCCGTCGGTGCTGGAAAATGGTGGGGCAGGGCGCGGCGCAGTTCGTCGTGGGCGCGCGGTCGGCCCTGTTCCTGCCGTTCCGCGATCTTGGCCTGATCGTCGTGGATGAGGAACACGACACATCCTACAAGCAGGAGGACGGCGTCCTTTACAACGCGCGCGACATGGCGGTTTTGCGCGCGTCACTGAACAAGGCGCAGGTGGTGCTGGCGTCGGCGACGCCGTCGTTGGAAAGCTGGGCGAACGCCGAGGCCGGGAAATACGCGCGCCTTGACCTGATGGCGCGGTTTGGCGCTGCCAAGATGCCGGAAATGGCGGCGATCGACATGCGCGCCGAGGATTTGCCGGGAGGGGCGTGGATTTCACCCGCACTGCAGGGCGCGGTGCATCAGCGGTTGCGCGACGGGGAACAGAGTCTGCTGTTCCTGAACCGTCGCGGCTATGCTCCCGTGACACTGTGCCGGGCCTGCGGCGAGCAGGTTGGCTGCGACCATTGCGACGCGCGGATGGTGGAGCATCGGTTCCAGAAACGGCTGATGTGCCACCAGTGCGGCGAGACAAAGCCGGTGCCTGACATCTGTCCAAGCTGCAAGGTCGAGGGCAAGATGGCGGCTGTCGGTCCGGGCGTCGAACGGGTGGCCGAAGAAGCCGCCCGGTTGTTTCCGGATGCAAGGATGGCGATCTTGTCATCGGACCTGTTTGGGTCGGCCCGCGCGCTGAAACAACAGATCGAAGACATTGCCGCCGGCGACACCGACATCATCATCGGCACGCAATTGGTGGCAAAGGGGCATAACTTTCCGCGCCTGACGCTTGTCGGTGTGGTCGATGCCGATCTGGGCCTGCAAGGGTCGGACCTGCGCGCGGCGGAACGCACGTTTCAATTGATGCGGCAGGTTGCCGGGCGGGCAGGGCGCGCGGACAGGCCCGGACAGGCGTTGTTGCAGACGTTTCAACCGGAACACCCGGTGATCCGGTCGATCCTTTCGGGGGACGAGGAAGGGTTCTGGCGTGCCGAAGCGGCCGAGCGCGAGGCGACGGCGATGCCACCTTACGGTCGACTGGCGGGCATCATCATTTCCAGCCCCGATGCGGCGGCGGCGTTTGATCTGGGCACATATCTGGCGCGCAACGATGGCGTGCTGAGGGCGCTGGGCGCGGTGGTCTATGGGCCCGCGCCCGCCCCGATTGCACGGGTGCGGGGGCGGCACCGGGTGCGTCTGTTGGTCAAGGCCCCCAAGGCGGCGGCCCTGCAAGGCGCGATCACGCAATGGGTTGGCGCGGTCAAACTGCCGCGCGACGTGCGGCTATCTGTGGATATCGACCCGCAAAGCTTCTATTGATAAGCGGTTTTCAGGGGCTGTCCGGCCCGTTAAAACCCGGCGAAACGCCAATAAGGGAATTCGACATGACCGCCCCCATCCGCCCGCAGCCCGGCATCATGGACATCCAGCTCTACAAGGGTGGGGCCAATACGATCCCGGGTCATGCAAGGCCGCTCAAGCTCAGCTCGAACGAGAACCCGTTCGGACCATCCCCCAAGGCGGTTGCGGCCATGGCGATGACATTGGGCGCGATGCATCGCTACCCCTCGACCGATCATGCGGCGCTGCGTGCGGCGATTGCCGATGTGCATGGTCTGGATGCCGACCGGATCATCTGTGGTGTCGGATCGGACGAGGTGCTGAACCTGCTGGCGATGGCGTATGCCGGGTCGGGCGATGAGGTGTTGTATACCGAACACGGATTTTCGCTGTATCGGGTCTTTGCGCTTGGCGTGGGGGCCACCCCGGTGGTCGCGCCCGAGGTGGAGCGGCAGGTCGATGTCGATGCGCTTCTTGCCTGCGTCACCCCCGCCACGCGGCTGGTTTATCTGACCAACCCCGGCAACCCGACAGGAACCATGATCGACGTGGACAGCATTGCGCGGCTGGCCGATGAGCTGCCGCAGGACTGCTTGCTGGTCATCGACGGTGCCTACGCAGAGTTCGTGGAGGACTATGATGGTGGCGCCGCGATCGTGGAGGCGCGCGAAAACGTCGTCATGACGCGCACGTTTTCGAAGATTTACGGACTGGGCGGGTTGCGCGTGGGCTGGGGCTATGCGCCGCCGCATGTAATCGATGTTCTGAACCGCATACGGGGGCCATTCAATCTGTCGAACGTGGCGCTGGCCGGGGCCGAGGCTGCGGTGCACGACCGCCAGTTCGTGCAGGATTGCGCCCGCGTGAACGCGACCGAGCGTGCGCGGCTGCAGGGCGGTTTGCGGCAATTGGGGATCGGGTGCGATGACAGCCACGCCAATTTCGTTCTGGCCCGATTCGCCGATGAGACCGAGGCGCTGGCGGCGGACGCGCTGTTGAAGGCGCACGGCATCATCGTGCGGATCGTCAAGGGTTACGGATTTCCACAGGCGTTGCGCATTACGGTGGGGCGCACCGATGACGTGACCCGCGTATTGGACGTGCTGGCGCAGGTCAGGGGCGCGGCATGAGCGTGATCTACAACCGCGTCGCCCTGATCGGCCTTGGGTTGATCGCGGGGTCCATGGCCCATGCGATGCGACGCGCGGGACTGGCGGGGGAAATCGTGGGAACCTCGCGTTCTGCGGAAACGCGGGCAGTCGCGGCTGAAATCGGGCTTTGCGACCGGATCACGGAGACCGCCGCCGAGGCGGTCGTCGGTGCCGATCTGGTGGTGCTGGCCGTGCCGATCGGTGCGATGGCCGCAGTGGCCGAAGAGATCGGACCATATCTGGCGCCGGGCGCCACGGTGACCGACGTAGGGTCGGTCAAGCGCGAGGTGATCGTGCAGGTGGCGCCCTTTTTGCCGGACACGGTGCATTTCGTGCCTGCGCACCCATTGGCGGGAACGGAACATTCCGGCCCGCGTTCGGGTTTCGCCACGCTTTTTGACGACCGCTATACCTTGCTGACCCCTGTCGAGGGCACGGAGTTGGAGGCAACGGCCAAGCTGCGCACCCTGTGGGAAGGCTGCGGTGCCCGTGTGGAGGAGATGGACGCCGATCACCACGATCTGGTCTTGGCCGTAACGAGCCACACGCCGCACCTGATTGCCTACACCATGGTTGGTGTCGCCGATGATTTGCGCCGCGTGACCGATAGTGAAGTGATCAAGTATTCCGCCGCCGGTTTCCGCGATTTCACACGGATCGCGGCCAGCGACCCGACCATGTGGCGTGACATATTCCTGTCGAACAAGGACGCAACGCTGGAGATCTTGGGTCGTTTTACCGAAGAACTGTTTGCCCTGCAGCGCGCCATCCGGACCGGGGACGGCGACCATCTGCACGCCTATTTCACTCGGACGCGGGCCATACGCCGTGGCATCATCGAGGCCGGACAGGATACTGACGCACCGAATTTCGGGCGCACAACGGTCAAGAAGGAATTGCCCGGCGGATGAGGGGACTGGGGCAGATCGCGATGCTTGCCTTGCTGGTGCTGGGCGCGCCGGCATGGGGCCAAGCGCCGGATCGGTCACCACTGCCACAATTGAGGCCCGGCGGCGAAAACGCGGCGGCCGCGATCCCGGCCTTGCTTCCGGCCCCGGCTGCACAGCCCACGGTGACGATCCGCGAGATCGTGGCGGGTGCCCAAGCGCCGGCGCGGTCCCTGCGCCCGCCGGTTCGGCCCGGCGGCACCACGGCCACCGCCGTCGCCATGGCCTTGCCCGCAGCCGTGATTGCGGCGATTGGGGCGGCCGAACTGCCGATGATTGATGCCCCCGACGCGCGCGAGGCCCGCGAGGCCCGCGTAGGAGGCGGCTTCTTGGGTGGTATCTTTCGCCCCGCGAACCTGTCCCGCGCGGCCGACCGTGTTGCGGGGGCAACGCATTTGGCGGTGGTGCAATCCCTGCGCCCGCTGGTGCGCCCGGATGGATTGGAAGGGCGAGTGCGCGCCAGCGCCACGCGCCTGACACCGGGCCGGGTTACACAACCCGGTATCCGTGGCGCGCTGTGTGGGGTTTCAGGTATCTTGGGTGAAAGTCTGGAACCGGTGACAGGTCGGATCAGCGGTTGCGGGATTGCCGAGGCGGTGCGTGTGCGCGAAATCGACGGCATCACCCTCAGTTCACCGGCGACGGTCAATTGCGATACCGCGCGCGCCCTGCAAGTGTGGTTGCAGGACGGCGCGATTCCAGCCGTTGGCCGGCGTGGCGGCGGTGTGGCATCCCTGCGGGTTGTTGCATCCTATTCCTGCCGCAGCCGAAATTCGCAGGCCGGTGCGCGGTTGTCGGAACACGCCACCGGCAATGCGATTGATATTGCCGCCATCGGGTTGGCGAATGGTTCGGAAATTGCCGTGCTGAGCGGGTGGGAAGACCGCCGGGAGGGCCCGGTTCTGCAGGAAATGCACCGATCGGCCTGCGGCACCTTTGGAACGGTGTTGGGACCAGATGCGGATCGGTTCCATCAAGACCATTTCCACTTTGATGTGGCCAGCTACCGGTCGGGATCTTACTGCCGTTAGCGCAGGATCAGCCGGGGGGCGGCGCCAAGGGGCAGCGGCCCCAGAAAGACGCGCCCACCTGCAAATCGGAGCGTCGCGTCGATATCGGAATCGCGCCCCGACATTCCCGCGATGATGCCCAACATCCCCTCGACTGTGCCGCGCATCCGTTCGGGCAATACGCCGGCGTTTTGCGCCATCTCCACCATCTGCCGCCAGTTTTCCGCCCGCACGGCGATATCCCCGGTGGGAATGCCCTGTGCGTCGACCTCAAGGCTGCCCGATGCGCGCAACAAAAGCTCGCCCCATACGGCGCGAAGTTCGGTCAGATCCAGCCGCGAGATCTGAGGGCGTGTGGTTTCGATGGCAGAGAGGTCCCATTGCCGGGTGAACTGCATCTGCGCATCGTAGAGCAGGCCGTCCATCACCGCAGGTAACAGACCGGCTGGGTTCAGGAGCGTCGCGATGTGATCTGGCGGGTTCAGGCCACTGGCGGAGAACAGCACCTGATAGACCGCGTCACCGCCATGCGTCACGTTCAGGGTGCCGCTGTCCAATGCGGTGGTCCAACCCGCACTGCTGGAAATGGCCACGTCATCCATGACGGTCCGAGACGCATCCAGCGCCATGTTGGCACCTGACTGCACGTCCAGTTCGGCGGTTATGCCAGCGGCGGTGATGTCCAGCCGCTCAAAAGGGGAGGCCAATGTCTGCGTCTGCGGCCAGATGGCGGTGATGCGATCGGCACGGAACAGCGTTTGTTCCAGTGTAAAGCGCGGCGCGATCCACGCCCATCCGGTTTCGGGGTCCGCCAGTTGCAGGCCCGTGATGTCAGTGGTGAATCGTGATGGAAAACCCGAGGTGGCCAAGCCGTCGTATTCCACCAGCCATCCGTCGGCGGCGCGCCCATCCAGCCATCCGGACGCCAGATGCCGGGTTGTTGCCGCGCCCGCGAACCAGAGCCCGGTGGGCACCGCGAGGACGAGCGCAACCAATATCCCCAATCGTTTCATGGCCTGATGCCCTTCACCTTCATGTCTGCTCCGCATATAGCGGGGCATTGGTGAAAGGACCATTGCAATGGCGTCGGCGGGGTACTGGGTTTTTGGTTATGGATCGTTGCTGTGGCACCCGGGTTTTCCCGTGGCCGAGGCGCGATTGGCCCGGATGCACGGCTGGCACCGAAGCTTTTGCATGTCATCGATCCACCATCGGGGAACCGATACGCACCCCGGTCTTGTTCTGGCACTGGACGCGCAATCGGCGTCGTTTTGCGATGGGTTGGCCTTGCGGGTTGATGCGGCCCACGCCGAGGCGACCTTGGAATATCTGCGCGACCGGGAACTTATTTCCTCAGCCTACATAGAGACTTGGCAATCAGCCGAATTTCACGACGGCGGCGTAGCCGACATGCTGACCTATGTGATCAACCGCGACCATGAGCAGTATGTGGGCGGCCTGAGCCTTGAGGCGCAGGCCGAAATCATCGCAAGCGCCACCGGGGGGCGCGGCCCCAATGACGAATACCTCTACAATACCGCCGCCCATCTGACCGAGATCGGGTTGGCGGACCCGGATCTGGACTGGCTTGTCGCCCGTGTCCGCGCGATGAATTTCACCTGACGCCATCGCTGCCTGTTGGCATGTGCCGCCAAGCCCTATAGGGTCTGCCAAGACAAAAACATCAGTGGCGAAACACAGCCATGTCGAGCAGACCAGACACCCTTCTGTTTACCCGTCCCACGAGTCAGATCGTGGTGATGTTGGTTATTTGCGGTCTGGCTGGCGGGCTTGGCGCCTTGGTGTGGCCTGCGGTGCAGCCGGTGTTTCTGGCCAGCCCCTATTTGAATGGCACGATCGGCGTGGTGTTCGTGGTGGGCGTGCTGGCGTGCTTCTTTCAAGTGATTCAGTTGTTTTCTTCGGTCGCGTGGATCGAGGGGGTGGCTGCGGGCGGTGCGGGCGTTGATACCGACAAGCCGCCCTTGTTGCTGGCGGCGATGTCTGGCGTGTTGCGCGCGCGCGGCAGCCGGATGCAGCTGACCTCGACCTCGTCGCGGTCGATCCTTGATTCAGTCGGGTCGCGGATGGAGGAAAGCCGCGACATTACCAGATATATTGCCAACCTCCTGATTTTTCTGGGCCTGTTGGGAACCTTCTTTGGGTTGGCCACGACTGTTCCTGCGGTGGTCGAAACGATCCGCAGTCTGCAGCCGACCGAGGGCGAACAGGGGATCGCGGTTTTCGGACGTTTGATGGACGGGCTGGAAGATCAGTTGGGCGGCATGGGCACTGCCTTTGCGTCGTCGCTGCTGGGTCTTGCTGGGTCGTTGGTTGTGGGGCTGCTGGAGCTTTTTGCCGGCCATGGCCAGAACCGGTTCTACCGGGAGATGGAAGAATGGCTGACCACGATCACGCGCGTCAGCTTTTCCTCGGGTGAGGGGGAAGGCGGCGGGTTGGATCGCAGCGCGATTGCCACCGTTCTGGATCACATGGTCGACCAGATCGACACCCTGCAAAGCCTTTTCGGGCAGTCCGAAACCCGCCGTATTGCGACGGAAGAACGGCTGCTGGATCTGGCGGAGTCAATTGACGGTCTGACCCTGAAGCTGGGGCCGGCGCCAGTTCAGGCGACCGAGCGGTTGGCGGCGGCCCAAGAACGTCTTTCCGAGGTTTTGGAGGCGGGGCAGGCCGAACAGGGTCTGGACAGCGAAAGCCGGATGCGCCTGCGGTCCATTGATGTGCAACTTCTGAAGATCTTCGAAGAATTGGGTGCCGGTCGGCAGGATGAAGTGACCGCACTGCGCAGTGACCTGTCCGAACTGACTGCGGCACTGCGGGAACTGACCGCCGTCGCTACACCCGAAGAACCCCGCCCGCGCCGGGTTCGTCCCGCGCCAACCGGGGAGTAAGGCGAGATGGCGTTTCATCGCCGCTCTGCTGATCGGTTCGGTGGCGCGATCTGGCCCGGTTTCGTCGACGCGATCACCGCATTGTTGATGGTGATGATCTTTGTGCTGACCATTTTCATGGTCGTGCAATACGTGCTGAACGAAGAGATTTCGACGCAAGATACCGAGCTGACCGAATTGAACGCGCAGTTGAACGAGCTGGCGGATGCCTTGGGGCTGGAAGAAGGCCGCGCGGCACGTCTGGAAAGCCGGGTCGCGACCCTGACGGGCAATCTGAACACGGCGGAAGACAGGCTTGCGGCGCAGACGGCGCTGGTTTCATCCCTCACGGCGGAAACTGCCGCGCAGGCCGCGCGGATCGTAAGTTTTGAAGAACAGGTGGCGGGCCTATTGGCCGCCAACCGCGATCTGGTGGCGTCAGGCGATGCCGCCGAGGCGGAACTGGCCGAGACGATGACGCGCGCCGAGGCTTTGAACCTGGCCCTTGCCAGTGCCCGGTCCGAGATTGATGCGGCTGCGGAAACTGCGCGTCTGGCCGCAGCGCAGCGTGCGGCACTTGAGGCGCTGGTCGCGGACTTGCAAGCAGATATGGCCACGCGGGAAACATCGCTGGCACAAGCCTTGGCCGCATTGCAGACCGAAGAGGAGCGCGCGGCGCAGATGTCAGGGCAGGTTGCAGCATTGCAGGCCGACCTGACCGAAGCCGCAGCCGCACGATTGGCTGAACAGGCCGCAGCGCAGGCATTGCAGGCGCGGCTGAGCGATGCGGAAACCGCATTGAGCGCGGAAGAAACCGCGCGCCTGACCGAGGCCGCAGCCGCCGAAGCCCTGCGCGCCCGACTGACCGAGGCGGACGCCGAGTTGACGGCCATGACGCTGGCGCTGGAGGAACAGCGCCGCGCGGCGGAGGAAACGCTGACCCTGCTGGCGGCGGCGGATGCCGCGCGCGGCGATCTGGCCGCGCGTCTGGCCGCAGCTTTGGCACAGGCCGAAACCGCCACGTCACTGCAAGAGCAATTGTCCGTGGCGGAAGCGGAGGCCGCTCGCTTGGAGGCCACGCTTGGCGACAGCGCGGATGAGATGAGCGAATTGGAGCGTCAACTGGCGCTTGCACTGGCCCGGATCGAGACGACGGAGGCAGACGCTGCTGCTCGGCTGGCCCAGTTGGAGGCCCGGATTGCTGCCGCCGAAGCAGAGGCCGCAGACGCCGCAGGCGCCCTGACGGAAGGGGCCACGCAGATGTCGGCGCTGGAACAACAATTGGCCGATGCGCTTGCCGCCCGGTTGCGTGCCGAAGCTGCGTTGCGGACGGAAATGACCGATGCGGAGCGGCAGGCGGCCCTGCTTGCGCAGGCCAACACGGAATTGGCCCAGGTTCAGGCCCAATCCGCCGCCGGGCAGCGGCAGGTCGCCTTGTTGAACGAACAGGTGTCGGCCCTGCGCGATCAGTTGGGTGGGTTGCAGGTGTTACTGGATGCGTCTGCCGCGCGGGATGCGGATGCCGACGTGCAGATCGACACGCTGGGGTCGCGGTTGAATGCGGCGCTGGCGCAAGTGGCTGCCGAGCAGAGCGCGCGCGCCACGCTGGAGGCGGCGGAGGCCGAGCGGTTGGCCGAGGAAGCCCGGCGACTGGAACTGGAGGCGCAGGACCTTGAGCGCTATCGGTCGGAATTCTTTGGGCGGTTGCGGGAACTTCTGGAAGGGCGCGAGGGCGTTCGCATCGATGGTGACCGCTTCGTGTTCTCGTCGGAGGTCTTGTTTGAGCCCGGTTCTGCCGAGTTGGCCCCAGAGGGGTTGGAGCAGATCGAAAACGTGGCCGCTTTGCTTGCCGAAGTTGCGGATGATATCCCTGACAGCATCGATTGGATCATCCGTGTCGATGGCCACACCGACAACATCCCGATCCGCAACAGCCCGCAATTCGCGAATAACTGGGAGTTGAGCCAGGCGCGCGCCTTGTCAGTGGTGCTGTATATGTCCGAGGAATTGGGCATACCGCCATTCCGACTGGCCGCGACGGGATTCGGAGAGTACCGACCGTTGAACCCTGCCGATACCGAGGAAGCCCGCGCGCAGAACCGGCGGATCGAGCTAAAATTGACCGAACGCTAGCGCTTAGTTGAGGGAAATTGAGGTGCTGCGTGCGCTGATCACGGCCCCGTCGCGGATCAGGTCGATCGTGCCTTCATAGGCACCGGCGGGCCATCCGCCATCCGGCATGCGTCTTCCGGCGGCGCGAAATGCCTGCGCTTGTGTGCGTTCAAGGGCAACGGACAGGGAATGCACCACATCCCCGTCGGGGCCGGTGATTGTCAGCGTGATCGTGTCACCCGCCTGACCCGAATGAAAGAAGCCCCATAACACCAGTGCCGGTGCCGACCGGCCAAGCGCGGGTGCGTCGGCGGTGCCTGCAACCACCGAGCCGAGTGTGGGGACGGCGTCGGCAAAGCCCGCGGACATGACATCACCGCCGGAAAGAGGCAAACGCCACACTGGCGTGGCCCCGACCCCGCAGGCAGCAGTGTCGGACGGGTCAAACGGGTCGATGACGGCACCGTTTCTGCGCAACGTGATATGAAGATGGGGAAAGGCGGTGCGGCCTGAATACCCCATTCTGCCAAGCGGTTGACCCGCGACGACCTGTTGGTTTTCGGCCACCTCAATGCTGCCTTCGGCCATGTGGCAGTATTGCGTTTCCCAGCCATCGGCATGTGCGATGAGCACACCATTTCCGCAATCTTGCCCGTCAGGCATGCCGACCAGTCCTGTATCGGGTACGGTGTTGCGTATTGCGCGAACGACGCCGGGGGCCGCAGCCAGCACGCTCCAGCCCTGTTGAAGCGCCTGCATGTCGGCGACACGGATATCAGTGCCTTGGTGCCCATCATAGCTTTGCGCGCCACAAGTGAAATCGCGCGCATCCGGGCCCGGGTCTCGGTCCACCAATTGCTGGATGAAACAGGTATCGCCGAGGTCGCAATCCAGCGGCAGCATCAGTGAAATCCCTTGGGCTGCGGCGTTGAATGGCACGCAGCCCGCAAGCGCTCCAATCAGGCAGAGGGCGGCGCGCATCATGGACGCACAGCCCGGTCGGCTAACGGCACGGAAAACGGCAAAGGCCGGGATCGTGGCGATCCCGGCCTTCTGTCTTTGCGGTGGCTTGTGCGTATCAATCGGCGGTCAGAAGTGGCGGCTTCTTCGACGTGATCCGGGGCTTGCCCGGCTCCTCGACGCGCATATCGATCTTGCCGTCTTTTACACCAACCTGAATATGGCCGCCCTTCATCAATTTGCCGAACAGCAACTCTTCCGCCAGCGGCTTCTTGATGTGTTCCTGAATCACGCGCCCAAGCGGACGCGCACCCATCTTTTCGTCGTAACCTTCGTTTGCAAGCCATTCCGCCGCCGGCTTGGTCAACTCGATCGTGACATTGCGGTCCATCAATTGCGCTTCAAGCTGAAGCACGAATTTCTCGACCACTTGCAGGATCGTCTCCTTCGGCAGGGGCTGGAAGCTGATGATGGCGTCCAGACGGTTGCGGAATTCAGGCGTGAAGGTGCGTTCGATCGCAGCGGTGTCTTCGCCGGTGCGCCGGTCGCGGCCAAAGCCGATTGCAGCCTTTGCCTGTTCGGACGCGCCCGCGTTCGATGTCATGATCAACACGACGTTGCGGAAATCGACGGAGCGCCCGTTATGGTCGGTAAGCGTTCCGTGATCCATGACCTGAAGCAAGATGTTGAACACATCGGGATGCGCCTTTTCGATCTCGTCCAGCAGCAGCACACAGTGCGGATGCTGGTCGATGCCGTCTGTCAGCAACCCGCCCTGATCAAACCCCACATACCCCGGAGGCGCACCGATCAGGCGCGAAACCGCGTGCTTCTCCATGTATTCGGACATGTCGAAGCGGATCAGTTCAACACCAAGCGTATCTGCCAATTGCTTGGCCACCTCGGTCTTGCCAACGCCGGTTGGACCGGCAAACAGGTAGTTGCCGATGGGCTTTTCCGGTTCACGAAGGCCCGCCCGCGCCAGTTTGATGGCCGAGGCCAAGGCTTCGATCGCCTTGTCCTGACCGAAAACGACGCGTTTCAGCGATTTTTCAAGATCTCTCAGAACGGTTGCGTCGTCCTTGCTGACGTTCTTCGGCGGGATGCGTGCAATCTTGGCCACCACGGCCTCGATCTCTTTCACGCCGATGGTTTTGCGCCGCTTGCTTTCCACCACCAGATGCTGCGCAGCTCCGGCTTCATCGATGACGTCGATGGCCTTGTCCGGCAGTTTCCGATCGTTGATGTAGCGCGCGGACAATTCCACAGCGGTGCGGATCGCATCGGCGGTGTACTTGATGTCGTGATGATCCTCGAAATACTCCTTGAGCCCTTTGAGGATCTTGATGCTGTCTTCCACCGACGGCTCATTCACGTCGATTTTCTGGAACCGGCGGGACAGGGCGCGGTCCTTTTCGAAGTGCTGGCGGAATTCCTTGTAGGTGGTGGACCCCATGCAGCGGAGTTTCCCGCCCTGCAAAGCAGGCTTCAGCAGGTTGGAGGCGTCCATGGCCCCGCCTGACGTCGCGCCCGCACCGATGACGGTGTGAATCTCATCAATGAACAACACGGCGTCCGGATGATCTTCCAGTTCGTTTACGACAGCCTTGAGTCGTTCTTCGAAGTCACCGCGATAACGGGTGCCAGCCAAGAGGGCGCCCATGTCGAGCGAATAGATCGTCGCGCCAGACAGCACCTCAGGGGTCTGCCCCTGAACGATCTTTCGTGCGAGACCTTCGGCGATTGCGGTCTTGCCCACGCCGGGATCGCCCACCAGAAGCGGGTTGTTCTTGCGACGCCGACAGAGCACTTGAATGCACCGCTCAACTTCCTGCTCACGACCGATCAGGGGATCGACCTCGCCCTTTACGGCCTTTGCGTTCAGATCGACGCAGTATTTGGCAAGAGCGGATTCCTTTTCATCACCGCCGCCACCGGCTTTGGTTGCCTGTGCTTCCTCTTCCATATCGGAGGCACCGGAAATCGGACGGGCCTCTCCATACGAGGGGTCCTTGGCGACGCCATGGGCGATGAAATTGACCGCGTCATAACGGGTCATGTCCTGTTCTTGCAGGAAATAGGCCGCGTTGCTTTCGCGTTCCGCGAAGATGGCGACCAGAACATTCGCGCCAGTCACTTCGGTCCGGCCCGAGGACTGGACGTGGATCGCGGCGCGCTGAATCACGCGCTGAAATGCGGCGGTCGGCACGGCTTCGGAGCCTTCGACGTCGGTTTCCAGAGTCGAAAGGTCATCCGCGATGAACGCGGTAAGTGTTTGGCGCAAGGCGTCGATATCGACGCTGCAGGCTTTCATGACCTTCTGGGCATCGGGTTCATCCAGCAACGCGAGGAGAAGATGTTCCAGCGTTGCCAGTTCATGGCGGCGTGCGTTGGCAGTTGCCAGCGCTGCGTGGATGGCCTGCTCAAGGGTGTTCGAAAAAGACGGCACTTGAGGTGCTCCTTTCGTATGCGTCGATGGCGGGGCAGCCGCCACTCGACCGTGGCCTCATGATCTTAAGGTTCGGTTTTTATTTCCCGGTTTCAAGGGATTTCTTATCAATTCTCTGCGTTCGATCGGCGTGGTGTCGGTTGATCCCCGAAAGTGCGGGGACTGCCCAAAATGCAGGCAGTGATGGTTGGGGCCCCGTTAAAACGTATCTTTGCGCGCCCGGATGGCCGCGAAGACCTGCGCATCGGACGCATCTTGCATGTCCATGGCTGTTTTTACCACGGACAGATTTGCGCGAAGAAACGGGTTGGTCGCCAACTCTGTGGCGAGGGTAGATGGAACAGTGGCTTGCCCCGCAGCGCGGGCAGCGTCGATTGCCTCGATACGGGAAATAAGGTCAGGATTGGCCGGTTCAATGGTGATGGCGAATTTTGCGTTGCTGGCGGTGTATTCATGGCCCGAACAGACCAGCGTTTCAGGCGGGAGGGTGGCAAGTTTCGACAAGCTGGCCCACATCTGGTCGGTCGATCCCTCGAACAGGCGCCCGCAGCCCAAGGCCATCAGGCTGTCGGCAGTGAAAACGGCACCGGCGTCCGCAAAATACAGAGCGATATGGCCGACCGTGTGGCCGGAAACGTCCAGCACCTCGCCTGATAATGCCCCGATCGGAACGACATCGCCTTCCGCCACGGCGTGGTCCAACGGTGGCAGGCGATGGGCATCGGCGGCGGCACCCCAGACGCGGGCGGGTGCGGCAGCCAACAGATCGGTCAGGCCATCGACATGGTCCCAGTGGTGATGGGTCAAGATGACATCGCTCAAGATCCAGCCCCGTTGATCGAGTGCGGCAAGGATCGGCGCCGCTTCGGGCACGTCGATGCAGGCGGTCGCGCCGGTTGTCTCGTCATGCAGCAAGAAGGCGTAGTTATCCTTGAGGCAGGGGACCGTCACGATCTGGGCCATGGCAAATCCTTTCCAATTGGGTCATCGTCACAGCGTTGCCGATGCGACGGGGGTTTGCAATGCATCTGGATGTTCTGGACCTGCGGCAGTTCTATTATCGGACCCGTTTGGGGCGAATTGCGCAAAAGGCCGTGCGCGACCGGATGCTTCATCTTTGGCCCGAAGCCAAGGCGCAGACCGTGGTGGGCTTTGGCTTTGCGGTCCCGTTGTTGCGCCCCTATCTGGCTGATGCGCGGCGTGTCATTGGCCTGATGCCGGCGGAACAAGGCGTCATGGCGTGGCCTGCGGGGCTGGCGAACGTCAGCGTGCTGTGCCGCGAAAGCCAGTGGCCCGTGCAGACTGGGCAGGCCGACAAGGTGGTCTGCCTGCATGGGCTGGAAACGTCGGAAGACCCGGCGTCGGTGCTTGAAGAATGCGCGCGGGTGTTGGGCCCCGGGGGGCGGGCCATGTTCGTCGTGCCCAACCGAAGCGGCATGTGGGCGCGTCGTGATGCCACTCCGTTCGGCTTTGGCCGCCCTTATTCGCTGAGCCAACTGGAAGCGCAGTTGAAACGGCATAACTTCGTGCCTGAGCGCCATGCCGCCGCCCTGTTTGCGCCGCCAAGCGAAAAGCGGTTTTGGCTCCGCTCGGCCGAACTTACCGAAAAGATGGGGCGAAGGCTTTCGAACTATTATGCGGGCGGCGTTATTTTGGTTGAGGCGTCAAAGCAGGTCTATGCACCGACCCGACCCGGTCTGGTCGAGCGTGTCCGCCGCCCCATGCGGATACTGGATGCCAGTCCCGCGCCGCGGCCTGCGGCGGGGAGATCCGCCAGTTGATCTCGGCGCATTCCGGCCGCAGCGACGAAATTAGCTGGCGAATCCATGGGGCTGACGCGTGGCGCCAAAATGGTAGGCAAGCCGGGCCGGGCCCTGATCGCTCTGCCGGGCAGATTCGAATGAAGCACATTCAAAGCCAAGCTTCAAAGCGTCGCAGCGGCTGCTTTGGGCCGATGCGCCTTGGAAACAAGACGTTTGTAGAAAAATGAACCGCGCACCGAGCGGTTGCAGCATCGGGAACCCTCTGCTACATCGACGGCGATTTATGGGGAAACTTGGGCGTCTTGCGCCCCGGGGACGATTTGCCCGGCAGTATCTATATGCTGCCCGGGCTAAGCATGTGAAAGGGTGGACGTGAGCGAACCTGCTTCGATCTCGACGGGCATTGCCGCGCGATACGCGACCGCGATGTTTGAACTGGCTGCCGAGGCAAAGGCGCTGGACGCACTTGAAAGCGACGTGACCGCCGTTGAGGCCGCTTTGGCCGAAAGCGCGGATCTGCGCGATCTTGTGAATTCGCCGATCTATAGCCGCGAAGAAATGCAGGCGGCCATTGGCGGCGTCGCGGATGCGATGGGTCTGAACCCGATCACCGCAAACACATTGCGCCTGATGGCGGCAAAGCGCCGCTTGTTCGTCACGCCTGCCCTGCTGCGGTCGTTGCGCGAACGTATTGCAGATCACAAGGGCGAGATGACCGCCGATGTGGTATCCGCAAAGGCGCTGACCAAGACGCAAGCTGACAAGTTGGCCAAGACGCTGAAGGCGGCGATGGGCAAAGACGTTAAACTGAATGCAACCGTCGATGAGGGGATCATCGGTGGTTTGATTGTCAAGGTGGGCTCGAAGATGATCGATACGTCGATCCGCTCCAAGCTCAACACCCTCCAGAACACAATGAAAGAGGTCGGATAAATGAGTATCCAAGCAGCCGAGATCTCTGCGATCCTGAAAGAGCAGATCAAGAGCTTTGGTCAGGACGCTGAAGTCGCAGAAGTAGGCCGTGTGCTGAGTGTCGGCGATGGTATTGCGCGGGTTTACGGCCTCGATAACGTGCAAGCCGGTGAAATGGTCGAGTTTCCCGGTGGCATTCAGGGCATGGCCCTCAACCTTGAAACCGACAATGTCGGCGTGGTGATCTTCGGTTCCGACCGGGACATCAAGGAAGGCGACACTGTCAAGCGGACCAAGTCCATCGTGGACGTGCCCGCAGGCGACGCCTTGCTGGGCCGCGTCGTGGATGGTCTGGGCAACCCGCTGGATGGCAAGGGGCCCATCGCCGCGACGGAACGTCGTGTGGCGGATGTGAAGGCGCCGGGCATCATCCCGCGGAAATCGGTGCACGAGCCGATGGCCACAGGCCTGAAGGCGATCGACGCGATGATCCCGATTGGCCGTGGCCAGCGTGAGCTGATCATCGGTGACCGTCAGACCGGTAAAACCGCCGTCGCGCTTGATACGATCCTGAACCAGAAGGCATATAACGACGCCGCTGGTGATGATGAATCCAAGAAGCTGTACTGCATCTACGTTGCCGTGGGTCAGAAACGTTCCACCGTGGCGCAGCTTGTGAAGAAGTTGGAAGAAACCGGCGCGATCGAGTACACGATCGTTGTCGCGGCCACCGCATCGGACCCGGCCCCGATGCAGTTTCTTGCGCCTTATTCCGCTACCGCGATGGCGGAATTCTTCCGCGATAACGGCCGCCATGCGCTGATCATCTATGATGACCTTTCCAAGCAGGCCGTTTCCTATCGCCAGATGTCGCTGCTTCTGCGCCGTCCGCCGGGGCGTGAAGCGTATCCGGGCGACGTGTTCTACCTGCACTCTCGCCTGCTGGAGCGTTCCGCAAAGCTGAACGAAGACAATGGCTCGGGCTCGTTGACGGCACTGCCAGTGATCGAAACCCAAGGCGGCGACGTGTCGGCCTTTATTCCGACGAACGTGATTTCGATCACGGATGGTCAGATCTTCCTGGAAACGGAATTGTTCTTCCAGGGTATTCGCCCTGCTGTGAACACGGGTCTGTCGGTGTCTCGTGTGGGATCGGCGGCGCAGACAAACGCGATGAAGTCTGTTGCAGGTCCGGTGAAGCTGGAACTGGCGCAGTATCGTGAAATGGCGGCCTTCGCACAGTTTGGTTCCGACCTCGACGCGGCGACGCAGCGCTTGCTCAATCGCGGCGCACGCCTGACCGAATTGATGAAGCAGCCGCAGTATTCGCCGCTGACCAACGCGGAAATCGTATGCGTGATTTTCGCCGGCACGAACGGCTACCTCGACAAGATCGCCGTCAAGGACGTGGGTCGCTTTGAAAAGGGCATGCTGAACCACCTGCGGACCAAGCACGCCGATGTTCTGTCGTGGCTGACCAACGATGATCCCAAGATCAAGGGTGATGCCGCTGACCGGATCAAGGCGGTTCTGGACGAATACGCCGCAGATTTCTCGTAAGGGGACGGCTTTATGCCCAATCTCAAGGACCTGAAAACCGGATCGCGTCGGTCAAATCGACCCGCAAGATCACGAAGGCGATGCAAATGGTCGCTGCCGCCAAACTGCGCCGTGCGCAGGATGCTGCAGAGGCTGCGCGCCCCTATGCCGAACGCATGGCGTCGGTAATGGGTGGCTTGGCCGCGTCGGTTGGAAGTTCAGAAGGCGCACCGCGCCTTTTGGCCGGAACTGGATCGGACAAGGTGCAATTGGTCGTTGTCATGACGTCCGAACGCGGGTTGTGCGGCGGTTTCAACTCCACGATCGTGCGTCTGGCGCGGATGCGGATCAACACGATGCTGGCCAATGGCAAGACGGTGAAGATCATCACCGTGGGCAAGAAGGGGCGTGAACAATTGCGCCGTGACTATGCCAACCTGATGATCCAGCACGTTGATCTGACCGAGGTGAAGCGCGTCGGATATGCAAATGCTGCCGACATCGCTGCAACCGTTCTGTCGCGCTTCGCGGCGGACGAATTTGACGTGGCGACCATCTTCTACAACCGGTTCCAGTCGGTGATCAGTCAGGTGCCGACGGCGCAGCAGATCATCCCTGCGGTGTTCGAGACGGAAGGTGACGTCGGCGGCGACGCGACGCTCTATGACTATGAGCCATCGGAGGAAGCCATTCTGGAAGATCTGCTGCCGCGTGGTATCGCAACGCAGGTCTTCACCGCGCTTCTGGAAAACGCTGCATCGGAGCAAGGTGCGCGGATGTCTGCAATGGACAACGCGACGCGCAACGCCGGTGAGATGATTGACAAGCTGACCATCAAGTATAACCGCTCGCGTCAGGCAGTCATCACCAACGAGCTGATTGAAATCATTTCGGGCGCGGAAGCGCTCTGACGAACCGGAGACAAACAATGGCGAATGCAAAAGGCAAAGTGACCCAGGTCATCGGCGCCGTCGTGGACGTTCAGTTCGGCGACCACCTGCCCCAGATCCTTAACGCGCTGGTCACAGACAACAACGGCAAGAAGCTGGTGTTGGAAGTGGCCCAGCACCTTGGTGAAAGCACCGTGCGGACCATCGCAATGGACTCCACCGAAGGTCTGGTCCGTGGTCAGGAAGTAACTGACACGGACGGCCCGATTACCGTGCCCGTCGGTGATGCAACCCTTGGCCGGATCATGAACGTGGTCGGCGACCCCGTTGACGAAAAAGGCCCGATTGGCGAGACCGAGCGCCGCTCGATCCACGCTGATGCGCCTCCTTTCGAGGCACAGTCCACCGCATCAGAAGTGCTGGTGACCGGGATCAAGGTGATCGACCTTCTGGCGCCTTATGCCAAAGGCGGAAAGATCGGCCTGTTCGGCGGTGCCGGCGTGGGCAAGACCGTTCTGATCCAGGAACTCATCAACAACATCGCCAAGGTGCACTCGGGTTACTCCGTGTTCGCGGGCGTGGGTGAGCGGACCCGTGAAGGGAACGACCTTTACTACGAATTCATCGAATCGGGCGTGATCAACGCCGATGACCTGACCAAGTCCAAGGTGGCACTGGTTTATGGCCAGATGAACGAGCCTCCGGGTGCGCGCATGCGTGTGGCCTTGTCCGGTCTGACAATGGCGGAAAGCTTCCGCGACAGCTCGGGTACCGACGTTCTGTTCTTTGTGGATAACATCTTCCGCTTCACGCAGGCAGGCTCCGAGGTTTCGGCGCTTTTGGGTCGTATTCCTTCGGCGGTGGGCTACCAGCCAACGCTGGCGACCGACATGGGCCAGATGCAGGAACGTATCACGTCGACCAAGACCGGCTCGATTACCTCCGTGCAGGCAATCTATGTTCCTGCGGATGACTTGACCGACCCTGCGCCGGCCACGTCGTTTGCACACCTTGACGCGACCACGGTTCTGAACCGCGCAATCTCGGAAAAAGGGATCTATCCGGCTGTTGACCCGCTCGACTCCACGTCGCGTCTGCTTGATCCCGCCGTTATCGGGGAAGAGCATTACCGGGTTGCCGCTGAGGTTCAGCAGGTGTTGCAACGCTACAAGTCGTTGCAGGATATCATCGCCATTCTGGGGATGGATGAATTGAGCGAAGACGACAAGCTGGCAGTGGCCCGCGCCCGCAAGATCGAGCGTTTCCTGAGCCAGCCCTTCGATGTGGCGCAGGTTTTCACCGGTTCGCCCGGTGTTCAGGTTCCGCTGGAAGATACCATCGCGTCGTTCAAGGCGGTTGTGGCTGGTGAATATGACCACCTGCCCGAAGCTGCCTTTTACATGGTTGGTGGCATCGACGAGGTGATCGCCAAAGCCGAACGTCTTGCCGCCGAAGCGGCATAAGGAGGGGGCCACATGGCCGATCTGATGCAATTCGACCTGGTTTCGCCTGAACGGCGGCTGGCGTCTCTCAAGGCCAATTCGGTCCAGATCCCCGGCGCTGACGGGGATCTGACGGCCATGCCCGACCACGCGCCGATGATCACGACCTTGCGCCCTGGCGTGTTGCGTGTGAATGGCCCGGATGGCACCAGCGCCTATTTCGTCACCGGCGGGTTTGCCGACGTGTCGGGACCGACGGCGACCATTCTTGCCGAGCGCGCAATGCCGGTGGCCGAAGTCACATCGGAAATCATGGACGAACTGATCAAGGATGCCGAAGCCAAGCGGAGTGGTGCCGCCGACAACGCGGTCGATACCGCCGCCAAGTTTCTGGCAGACCTCATTGCCGCGCGTGACGAGATCAAGATCGGAACGACCGCGTCATAAGCCGATTTCATCCCATCGACTATTGCGAAATCGCGCCCCATCTCCAATCGTGGAGTTGGGGCGCTTTCTTTTCAGCCGCTGTTTTGCCGTGGTTTCTTCATGACGTGGCTGTTTTCTGGGGTTACTGACCTCCACACACCACGGATGTATGATGTATGAAAAAGCTGCACAGTCATTTGATTGGGATCGATCAGGGGGCCGAGATGATGTTCTCGGATTTTGCCCATGATGGTCCCATGTGGGCAAGTCAGGGCCCGCGGGAAAAGCGGGTCAAGATCAAGTTTGGCGAGCGGTTCAAGACTCCGCCGGTCGTGCATGTTTCGATGTCGATGTGGGACACCGACGGGCAAACCAACCAGCGGGCCGATCTCATGGCCGAAGACGTGTCTAACGCTGGGTTTAGCCTTGTCTTCCGCACTTGGGGCGATAGCCGGATTGCGCGTGTGCGCGCCGGCTGGATGGCCATTGGTGAGGTTGCGGGCGATGACGAATGGGAACTTTACTGATTTTCCTGCACGCATCTGACGGCTGCGGACAGCGGGTCCGTGAAATGCGTCCCGGACTCATCCTGACTCAGCGGTTCCACATACCGTTGGGATACAGCCCCTCGTAGATGGGGACGAGCGTTTTGGTGTCGAACAGGGATGACACGGAGGTGCCATTCCAGATGTTCAGGATCGCCTGGGCAAACATCGGTGCGGTCGGCAGGATCCGGATATTCTTGCAGGCCCGGGTTTCATCAGTTGGTTCGATCGTGTCCGTGATCACCAGCGATTTCATGACCGAATTGGTGATCCGTTCCACTGCCGGGCCCGATAGGACGCCGTGGGTGATGTAGGAATGCACTTCAACCGCGCCTGCGGCCATTAACACTTCGGCAGCTTTGCACAGCGTGCCCGCCGTGTCGCAGATGTCATCCACGATAATGCATTTCTTTCCCGTTACATCCCCGATCACCGTCATTTCAGCGACTTCACCGGCTTTTTCGCGGCGTTTGTCCACGATGGACAAGGGCACGCCGATCCGTGTCGCCAGTTCGCGGGCGCGCGCCACCCCACCCACATCGGGCGAAACAACCATGACGTCAGACACGTCGCCATCAAACTGGTGCAAGATATCCAGCGCAAAGATCGGCGACGCATAGAGGTTATCGACCGGAATATCGAAGAACCCCTGAATCTGGGCTGCGTGGAGGTCCATTGTCAGGACCCTTTCGATTCCACCTTCGGTGATCAGGTTGGACACCAGCTTGGCGGAAATGGGTGTGCGCGCCTTGGTGCGGCGATCCTGCCGGGCATACCCGAAATAGGGAATCACCGCCGTGATCCGCGCGGCTGATGACCGACGCAGGGCGTCGGCCATGATCAGCAGTTCCATCAGGTTGTCATTCGCGGGCTTCGAGGTGGATTGGATAATGAACATATCCTCGCCGCGCACGTTTTCGAATACCTCGACAAAGACTTCGCCGTCGTTGAAACGTTCGACCCGCGCGTCGACCAGCCCGACCTGCATGCCGCGGTGCATTGACATGCGCCTTGCCATTGCTTCGGCCAGAGGGCGGTTCGCGTTGCCGGAAATCAACTTGGGGTCGGTGGCAGGCATCGGCAGGTATCCCTATGTCACGGGGCTGTCCCGGCCCCCGGAAATGTTGACACCCCCTAGCATCCGCATAAGGTCCGCGCAAAGGCAAATCCCGTGAAAGGCGCTGAGCGCATGGCCCATATCGATTACTATTTCGCCACCACGTCGCCGTTTACATATTTGGCGGGGACCCGGTTGGAAGAGATCGCGGCGCGCCATGGTGCTACGATCACCTACAAGCCTCTGGACATTACGAGACTTTTTGCGCGCACGGGCGGGCTGCCCCCAAAGGATCGGCATCCGGCGCGACAGGCCTACCGGTTGCAGGAAATGCGACGGCAATCGGCAAAAGTCGATTTGCCCCTGAATATGAAACCCGCATACTGGCCTGCCAACCCTGCGCCGTCGTCTTATGCGCTGATTGCCGCGCAAAAGGCAGGCGGCGGGGACATGGGCAAACTGGTCCACGGGTTCGCCGCCCGGTGTTGGGCAGGTGAAGAAAACATCGCGGAAGATGACGTGATCCGGGCGGTGCTGACGGATGCTGGCTTTGACCCCAAACTGGCTGATAGCGGACTGCTGGCAGGCGCGGAGGAATACGCCGCTAACCTGGAAGAGGCCGTGACCAACAACGTCTTTGGCGCGCCATTCTATCTGGTCGACAAATCCGAGACCTTTTGGGGTCAGGACCGGTTGGGCGACCTTGACCTGTTTCTTGCCGGGGAACTGTGACGGGGTTTGCACGGCACTGGGGTGACGTCGACCTGCCACCGGCATTACTGCTTCATTGTTCGCTGTCGCATTCCGGTGCATGGGCCGGAGTGGCGCGCAAGCTGTCGGGCCAGCTCCATCTGATCGCGCCTGATCTTGTGGGTCATGGGCAAGGCCCGGCGCATGATCCCGATCGCGATTACCATGATCAGACGACCGAGGCGGCCCTGCGTTGGCTTCCAGAAGGGCAAACGCACCTGATTGGGCACAGCTTTGGGGCCACGGTGGCCTTGCGGCTTGCGCTTGACCATCCGCACCGGGTGGCAAGCCTGACGTTAATTGAACCGGTGTTGTTCGCGGCCGCAGGTGACAGCACGGGTGCCTTGGCGCACCGGCGCGGCGCGGCCGACGTCGCGTCAGCGCTTGCGACGGGTGGTCCGCGTGCCGCGACGTCGGTCTTCTTGACCAATTGGGGCGGTGGCCAGCCGCTGGATGCGATGCCGGTTTCGCAAGCAAAATACATGATCGACCGTATCTGGATCGAACGCGCCAGTAGTCCGGCGCTTGACCATGACGGAGCCGGTTTGTTGCCGCGGCTTGGGGCCGTTGCCTGCCCGGTCTTGTTGATCGAAGGCGCGCTGTCGCCGCCCGTGATTGCCGATATCCATCGCGCATTCGTCAAAGAGATACCGCAAGCCGCGCGCGTCATCATCCCAGAGGCGGGTCATATGGCCCCCATCACGCATCCCGGTGCCGTTGCCTCCGCGATCGCAGTCCATCATTCCTTTTGACTCGACTCGCGCGCATTGCTATTTATTGAACAAGCGTTCAATTAAAGGGAGGTGGCCCATGTTCATGGCCTCCATGACGTTCGATCTGGGCGAAGATATCAATGCGCTGCGCGATATGGTGCACCGTTGGGCACAGGAGCGGATCAAGCCGCTGGCTGCCGAGATTGACAAGACCAATCATTTCCCACCCGCGCTTTGGCCCGAAATGGGTGAGCTTGGGTTGTTGGGCATTACGGTTCCCGAGGAATTTGGCGGTGCGGGAATGGGATATCTGGCCCACGTCATCGCGGTAGAGGAGATTGCGCGCGCCTCGGCGTCGGTGTCGCTTTCCTATGGTGCGCATTCAAACCTTTGCGTCAATCAGATCGCGTTGAACGGGACCGATGAACAGCGTCGCAAATACCTGCCCGGTCTGGTCAGCGGTAACCATGTCGGCGCGTTGGCCATGTCCGAGGCCGGCGCGGGCAGCGACGTAGTTTCAATGAAATTGCGGGCCGAGAAACGCAATGATCGCTATGTGCTGAACGGCACGAAATACTGGATCACCAATGGGCCTGACGCAGACACCCTTGTGGTCTATGCGAAAACCGATCCAGAGGCCGGGTCCAAGGGAATTACGGCATTCCTGATTGAAAAGGCGATGACCGGTTTCACCACATCGCCGCATTTCGACAAGTTGGGAATGCGCGGGTCCAACACGGCCGAGTTGATCTTTGATGACGTGGAAGTCCCCTTCGAGAACGTGTTGGGCGAAGAAGGGCGCGGCGTGCGCGTCTTGATGAGCGGGCTTGATTACGAAAGGGTCGTCCTGTCCGGCATCGGCACCGGCATCATGGCCGCCTGTCTGGACGAGATCATGCCCTACATGGTCGAGCGCAAGCAGTTTGGCCAAAGCATCGGGAATTTCCAGCTGATGCAGGGCAAGATCGCGGACATGTATACCAAGATGAATTCGGCCCGTGCCTATGTTTACGAAGTCGCCAAGGCCTGTGATCGGGGGCAGGTGACGCGTGCGGATGCAGCCGCTTGTGTGCTTTACGCGTCCGAGGAGGCGATGGTTGTCGCCCATCAGGCGGTGCAGGCCATGGGCGGTGCAGGGTTCATGAACGACAGCGCCGTAGCCCGGATTTTTCGCGATGCCAAGCTTATGGAAATCGGGGCCGGGACCTCGGAAATTCGCCGGATGCTGGTGGGTCGGGAGTTGATGGGGGCGATGGGGTGACAAGGTGGCCCGGCAACCTGACGCTGATCCCGCTGGCCTTGCTCGCCGTGGCCACGTGTCCGACGTTCCGCCCCCCCGCGCCGAATGCCTGCCATCGGGCTCTCAGGCCGTCAGATTTGGCCCGGGGTCTGTGATGGACGCCTTTCCCTTCCGCAGCACGGTTGCCCTGCAAATCGGGGCCTTGGCGATACTGGCTGCCGGGATTGGCGTCTGGTTGTCACGGGCTGCGGTGCCGCTGAGCGAGACCGAGATTATTCTGGCGATGGCTGCGATTTATGTCGCCGATACCGGACAGGCGCCAACCGATTGTTTCGCCCGCCCTTCGGTATTTTCCGGTGTGGCCCTGATTGTGACGTGTCAGCCCTTGAACGGAGCCGCACAGATCTATCCGGCGGATGCGCAGGGACGTCTGGTGGAAATCGACCTGATGTCTCTGAACGATGGGCCTCCGGCATGACAGGCGCGAGATATCTTTTTCTTTTAGTCGCAGGCCTTGGTTTTGCCGGGTCGATCGCTGCCGCGCAAAGCAGTGAGCAAGCCCCATCAGATACCTATGACGCCTGCCTGAGTGGCGAGAACGTGGCGTTTGAGCAGGCCTTGGAGCAGAGCCTTGACCAAACGTCAGGGGCTAACTTCGACATGGTCGGCGGGGGTGCTTTTGATTTCTGTGGCGTGCTTGAAATCGCGGCATGCGACGCAACGGATGATCGCTTTGCCTGTCAGGCTGCCTTGACCGAACGGATGGACGGCGTCCGCGCAGAAATCCGGGCCGGGTTGCCAGCGCCCAACGATATAGCGGGTCTGGACCCGATCTGGTCGGACGGGCTTTATCCTAACTTGTGGGCGGTGGTGCAGGGTCAATCGGCCGGACCCGATTGCGCCGGAGCAGAACAGGCCTATGCCGTCTGGTGCGAGGCACGCGAAGCCAGCCGCCGTCTGGCGGATGTGATCACCCTGCGACAGGTCGCGCGGGTTCTGGGCGTTTTGCCAGCGTTGGAAACCGGCCCGTCAACGACGGCGGGGGAAAGCGAATGAGGACCATGGGTCGAACGCGTTTGCACCACGATAGAGAGGCATGTCCAAGATGAAACTGGCGTCCAAGTTCTTAGGCGGATCGGAGGAGGCACGCGCCAATCGTGCGGCGCATCTTGAGGCTCTGCGCCTGGTACAACAGGCTGCAGAGGCTGCGGCGGCGGGTGGCGGCGAAAGGGCCCGAGACCGACATCTGTCGCGTGGCAAGATGCTGCCGCGTGAACGGGTGGCAAATCTGCTTGATCCCGGGGCGGCCTTTCTGGAAGTCGGGGCAACGGCGGGTCACGGGATGTATGATGACGCGGCACCTTGCGGCGGTGCGATCGCGGGCGTCGGCCGCGTGATGGGTCGCGAGGTCATGATCGTGTGTAACGATGCCACCGTGAAGGGCGGAACGTATTACCCGATCACCGTCAAGAAACACCTGCGCGCACAGGAGATCGCAGAGGAATGCCATCTTCCCTGCATCTATCTGGTCGATAGTGGCGGCGCGAACCTGCCAAACCAGGACGAGGTGTTCCCCGACCGGGATCATTTTGGGCGGATCTTCTATAATCAGGCACGCATGAGCGCCAAGGGAATCCCGCAGATTGCGGTGGTGATGGGCTCGTGCACGGCGGGTGGGGCGTATGTTCCGGCCATGTCGGATGTAACTATTATTGTGAAAAATCAAGGCACTATTTTTCTGGCTGGACCGCCCTTGGTGAAGGCAGCAACCGGCGAGATCGTGACCGCCGAGGACTTGGGTGGGGGTGATGTGCATACCCGGTTGAG
>Ga0075467_10000169_pt1 | contig 47185 bp, 45 predicted proteins | sample DEB08_DNA_9_FD_75067 | JGI IMG/M metagenome (GOLD analysis project Ga0075467, IMG submission 75067) | Aqueous microbial communities from the Delaware River and Bay under freshwater to marine salinity gradient to study organic matter... | ecosystem: Environmental > Aquatic > Marine > Coastal ... | reverse complement strand
GCTGCTGGTGGAGGACCAGATTTACGACGAGGCGCTGGGCCTGGGGCTCAACATCTGGACCCCCAAGACAGCTGCGACCAAGCCGCTTCCGGTCATCATGTTCATCTATGGTGGTGGCTGGCGAGACGGAGCGAAGGATCAATATGCGTTCACCGGCCGGGCGCTGGCCAGTCGCGGCTATATGGTGGTGCTGCCGGACTATCGGCTTTTCCCCAGAACCCGTTTCCCCGGCTTTCTGGAAGACAGCGCCAAGGCGCTGGCCTGGGTGCACGACAATATTGGCCAGCATGGCGGTGATGAGAGCCGGATTTTCCTGTCCGGTCAATCCGCCGGAGCCTATAATGCAATGATGCTCGCGCTCGACCGGCAGTGGCTCGGTCGCGAGGGCAAGTCGCCGGACCTGATTCGGGGCGTGGCGGCGCTGGCCGGACCCTATGATTTCTATCCGTTTGATTCCGAAACCACCAGGCAGAGCTTTGGCGACTATCCGGAGCCGGAGATGACCCAGCCGGTCAATTTCGTCCGGGCGGACGCGCCGCCGCTGTGGCTGTCGAGCGGAACCGACGACACCCAGGTCCGGCCCCGCAACAGCAGGATATTGCGCGACAGGATGCTCGAAGCGGGCGGCGTTGCCGAATATGTCGAATATCCCGATGTCGATCATCTGGAGATCATGATGGCAGTCGCCAAGCCGTTCCGGTACAAGGCGCCGGTGCTGGAGGACATGGTCGCCTTTTTCGAGCGCCACGACTGATTGCACGATTTGAATGAGATGGCGTCGTTTTTGCAGCGCAAAACGGTTGAGATAGAGGCACTTCTTGGTTATGCCGGTCCGCAGAACAAGGGAATCCGACAGACATGGCCACTTTCACGCTGCCCAAGAATAGCAAGATCCGCAAGACCGGCGAGTTGCATCAAGCGCTGACCAGCGGCAAGAAGCGACCGTTCAAAGTCTATCGCTATGATCCCGACAAGGGCGAGAATCCGCGCTACGATACATTCGAGATCGATACCGATGATTGCGGTCCCATGGTGCTCGACGCGCTGATCAAGATGAAGTCGGAGCAGGATGCGACGCTGACCTTTCGGCGTTCCTGCCGCGAGGGCATTTGCGGATCCTGCGCGATGAACATCAACGGCAAGAACGGCCTGGCCTGCACCACCGCGATCGAGGATTGCGGCAACAAGGTCACGATCACGCCGCTGCCGCACATGGAAGTGATCAAGGATCTGGTTCCGGACTTCACCCATTTCTACGCCCAATATGCATCGATCCAGCCCTGGCTGAAGACGGTCACGCCGACGCCTTCGGGCAAGGAACGGCTGCAATCGCCGGAAGACCGCAACAAGCTGGATGGCCTGTATGAGTGCATCTTGTGCGCCTGCTGCCAGACCAGCTGCCCGAGCTATTGGTGGAACAGCGACAAGTTCCTCGGTCCCGCGATCCTGTTGCAGGCCTATCGCTGGCTCGCCGACAGCCGCGACGAAATGACCGGGGAACGGCTTGATGAGCTGGAGGATCCGTTCCGGCTCTATCGCTGCCACACGATCATGAACTGCGCCAATGCCTGCCCCAAGGGTCTGTCCCCGGCCAAGGCGATAGCCGAGATCAAGAAGATGACCGCATCCCGCGAAATCTGACCGCCGGCGAGCAGTGATGGCCGAGACTGAGCGCAATTTTGTCATAAGCGATCCCGACCCGGACTATCCCGGCTGGAACAGCTGGGTGCTGACCGACCCCGATTGCTTCAACAGCTTTCTCGGCCGGATGATCGTCCGGCGCGGTGGCGACGGGCTGGGTGACAATATCGCCCGGGTCCGCATGTTCCCCGAACGCAAGCATCGCAATCTCGGCGATGTGGTGCATGGCGGGACGATGATGGGCTTCATCGACTGTTCGCTGTTCGCCGCGATGCGGGTGCTGAATATCGGTCCATCCGGTTTTGCGGTCACACTGGAGCTACAGACCCATTTTATCGGCGGTGCCCGGCTGGACGAACCGCTTGAAGCGCAGGTCGAGATTGCCCGCGAAACCGGCCGCTTCCTGTTCATGCGCGGGCTGGTCGTGCAGGGCGATTCGGGAGAGGACAATATGGCCTCGTTCACCGCGATCGTGAAAAAGGCCCCGAACCAGAAAACCGATCTGCAATGAGTTCATTCTATCAGCGCTATCAGGCGCTGATGGCGCAGGGCGAGTTACGGCCCGATGCCGACCAGGAGGCCTGCGCGCAACGTCTCGCCCGCCTGCAGGAGGAGCTGGAAGCGGTGCCGCCACGCGGCAGTCTATTATGGCGCACCTTCGGCAAGAAACCGGAGGCTCCCAAGGGCGTCTACATGTGGGGTGGCGTCGGGCGCGGCAAGTCGATGCTGATGGACCTGTTCTACGACAATCTCGCGATCAAGCGGAAGAAACGCGCCCATTTCCACGAATTCATGCTCGATGTGCACGCCCGGATCCGGGACGAGCGCAAGAAGGAACTGGGCGATCCGATCCTGCCGGTTGCCGCGGCCCTGGCCAGCGAGGGCCGGTTTCTCGCCTTTGACGAAATGGTGGTCAACAACAGCGCCGACGCGATGATCATGTCGCGGCTGTTCACCGCGCTGGTCGAGGCAGGGGTGGCGATCGTCACGACGTCCAACCGGCCGCCCGATGACCTGTACAAGGACGGTCTCAACCGCGAGCATTTCCTGCCGTTCATCGAATTGTTGAAGACGCGGCTAGATGTGATCTCGCTCAATGGTCCGACCGATTATCGGCGCGAGCGGCTGGGCGGGGTTGAATTGTGGCATGTGCCGAACGGGCCTGCCGCGACCGATGCCTTGCGCGAAGCCTTTTTCCGGCTGACCGACTATTCGCCCGACGATGCCGCGCATGTGCCGAGCGAGGAATTGACCGTGCCGGGCGGCCGGACCCTGCATGTGCCGAAATCGCTGAAGGGGGTCGCGGTCTTCTCGTTCAAGCGTCTCTGTGCCGAGGCGCGCGGCGCTCAGGACTATCTCTCGATTGCCCGCCATTTCCATACCGTTGTGGTGGTCGGCATTCCCCGGCTGTCGAAGGACAATCGCAACGAGGCGGCGCGTTTTGTCACGCTGATCGATGCGCTGTACGAATATAAGGTGAAGCTGCTGGCCGGCGCGGAAGCAGAGCCGGATTCGCTCTACCCCGAAGGTGACGGATCGTTCGAGTTCGAACGCACCGCCTCGCGGCTGATCGAGATGCAGTCGGAGGAATATCTGGCGCTGGGCCATGGCGCGGCCGGCTAGAGAAGGTTCAGACTGTCCAGGTCCAACGCCATCTGCGCCGGGCGTTCCGCCATGGCAGCGAACATCCGGTCGCCGCGTTCGGTCTGCTCGACGTGGAGCGAGGCGTTGATCGCCATGATGAAGCCGGAAAAGGCATGGCGGCGATATTCGGTCCAGAAAGCCTCGAAGTCCGGTGCCGCTGTCCGCGCGGCCAGATAGTCTGCAACCAGCCGCTGTTCATGGCTGCGCCGTTCCGCCGGATCGGCAAAGCTGGTGCCGATCATATAGGCGACATCATTGGCCGGATTGCCGAGCGAGCAGGTCTGCCAGTCGACCAGCGCGGCGACCCGCCCGTCGGCGTGGAAGAGAATATTGTCGAGCCGCATGTCGCCATGGGTGATCGTCCGTTCGGGCGGTTCGTGCGCGACATAGCGGGCGAGCCGGTCGATCAGTTCCTGTCCGAGGTCCAGTATGTCCGCTGACAGCAGAGTGCTGAACCGTTCCCGGAACAGCGCATAGCCCTTGGGCAGGCTGTTCTCCATGAAGGCGCTGTTGCCGGCACCATGGTGTAGCCACGGGTAGGTTTCAAAACCCCGGCTGGGCCGGATATTGTGTAGCGCGGCGGCGGCGGCCAGCGTAGTTTCCACCTGGATCAGCGATGCCCCCGCAAGCTGGTCGCCTTGGGCGGCGGGAGACATATCTTCGAGCAAAAGGACAAATTCCTGCTCGTTTCCGGAAATATCCGCATGATAGGATCGGGGACAGAGCACGCCCGATCCGGGTGCCATATCGCGATACCAGCCGACCTCCATGTCGTAGAGATGGAAGATGGCGGCGGCGCCCCGGCTGACCGGATCGGCGCTGGGGCATTTGGCGATGAAGGTCGAGGGATGGCCGCCTTCGACCCATTCGCAGGTGAAGCGATAGCTGTCGCAAACCTGGCCGGTGCCGACCGGTTCATGGCTGAGCGACCGGAGTGATCCCGCCGGTGCTGCGAAGACCCTCTCGACAAAGGCTTTCTCGAACGCCTCCGGACGGACCGGCAGGGTCCGGCTCATGCTGCGGGATCCATGATGCCGGTGAGGCCGCTGGCGGCGTGCGGGCCGATGAACAGCTGTTCGACCACGCCGATGCCGTGATGCTCCTTGCCATCGACCGTCAGCACGGCATCGCTGAGCGCCTGGATATGGATGGTGGTCATGTCGATCGCGGGAGCGGGGTCGAGGGTGATGACATCATAGCCGACCTCGAGATCACCATGATCCATGCCGTGACCCCAGACCGGATGGAGATAGCCGAGGCCGGACATATAGAAGGTCCGCGCGGCATCGCCGGTGCGCGGCGTGATCGAGAGGGTGCCGTTGCCGGTTTCGAGTTGTACCTGCTTGATCCGGCGGGAGCCGGAATGATAGCTCAGATCAATGGTTCTGGGTTCGAATTCCAGTGCTTTACCGGCGATCATATCGACCACTCCGCGGCGGTTCCATGGCTTGCCGTCGCCATCGTCATTGCTGTGGAAGAAGCAGGCGTGCTGGTCGAAATTGAGCGGGGTCCAGAGCCACCAGAATTGCGGGAAGGCACCGGCCGGCGGTGGCTGGGATTCCGCTGCGCCGACCGGGCGGATACCCCAGCTGCGGTCGCGGGTGCCGCGGCAACTGGCGACACTGATATCCTGACCGTCGACCGTGATTGTGCCGGACCAGTCGCCGTTCTGCGTCATCCGGGTATAGTCCATCATCAGCCGGGGCCCTTCGCGGCGGATGAAGCGGGGCTCCTCGATCGGGCGGTGGCGGGCCGTCAAGATGATGTCTGCAGTGATCGGACTGTCGTTGCCGGCGACGGTCAGGCGCAGTTTTTCAAGCGGCTCGACGATGGTGACGGTGATCGGGCCGACCGTCAGGTCGAGCCGCTCGCTGCCCATTCTCTTCGAGGCGCGCAGATTATGCTGCTTGCCGTCGATCGTCACGCAGAAGGCGGCGTCCATGATGTCGAGCTGGGGGTAGATTCCCAAGGCAGCAGCGAAGAAGATGCTGCCGTCGGCGCTATAGCCGTTGAAGAAATAGCGGTCGTAGAAATTGCGGTTGCCGCCGGATAACGCCATTGGTTCCGGGGTCTGGTGCAGCGGATAATCGTCGCCCTTTGTCAGCATGTTGCATCCTCTTTTTTCTCGCATCATGGCGAGGGGGCGGGGTTTTGGGAAGCGAAAAACTGGAAGAATTGGAAGCATGTTTTGCATCGTTCCGTCATGGCGGCGGAGGCTGCTGTCCAACCCGATCCTCGGTGACGCACTTCAGATCGGTTTAGGCCCCTGCCTGCGCAGGGGCGACGGCTATTTCCGTCAAACCCGCAATCCATTATTGCTATTGCGAACCAATTGCAAAGATAGCGGTCAAAATGATGCGATCTGCGGTTGAATTTGTCACATTAGGGGCCTAATCCGGCGACTAATATCCATTTTCGACTCTATTCAGGAGAATTTCTTACATGGCCCGTAACAAGATTGCGCTGATCGGCGCAGGCATGATCGGCGGCACGCTCGCCCACCTCGCAGCTTCCAAGGAAATGGGCGACGTCGTCCTGTTTGACATTGCCGAGGGCATGCCGGCGGGCAAGGCGCTGGATCTGGCGCAGGCCGCTCCGGTCGACGGGTTCGATTCCAAGCTCAAGGGCACCAGCGATTACGCCGATATTGCCGGCGCCGACGTGATCATCGTCACCGCCGGCGTGCCGCGCAAGCCCGGCATGAGCCGCGACGATCTGCTCGGCATAAACCTGAAAGTGATGAAGGCCGTTGGCGAGGGCATCAAGAATCACGCCCCCGACGCATTCGTCATCTGCATCACCAACCCGCTCGACGCGATGGTCTGGGCGCTGCGCGAATTTTCCGGATTGCCGCACAACAAGGTGGTCGGCATGGCTGGCGTTCTCGACAGCGCCCGCTTCCGGCATTTCCTCGCCGAGGAATTCAATGTTTCGGTCGAGGATGTCACCGCCTTCGTTCTCGGCGGCCACGGCGATACGATGGTCCCGGTCCCGGCTTACTCGACGGTTGCCGGCATCCCGATCCCCGATCTGATCAAGATGGGCTGGACCACGCAGGACAAGATCGACGCGATCGTCAAGCGGACCCGCGGCGGCGGCGGCGAGATCGTTCAGCTGCTCGGCAACGGCTCGGCCTATTATGCGCCGGCGACCAGCGCGATCATGATGGCGGAAAGCTATCTCAAGGACAAGCGCCGGGTGCTGCCGGCCGCGGCGCATCTGACCGGCCAATATGGCGTTGATGATCTTTATGTCGGCGTGCCGTGCATCATCGGCAAGGATGGCGTCGAGAAGATCATCGAGATCGAACTGAGCGAAGAAGCCCAGGGCAATTTCGATGTGTCGGTCGATGCGGTCAAGGAATTGCTGGCAGCTTGCAAGGCGCTGGACAGCTCACTGGCATAAACGCAACCGTCATCCCGGCGAAGGCCGGGATCTCATGCGATAACGCAGCGCGCTGGGAGGGAGATTCCAGCTTTCGCTGGAATGACGAGGAAATAGAATGAGCATTTTAATCGACAAGAACACCAAGGTCATCACCCAAGGCATGACCGGCAATACCGGTACGTTCCACACGGAACAGGCTCTGGCCTATGGCACGCAGATGGTTGCGGGCGTTACGCCGGGCAAGGGCGGCACGACCCATATCGGTCTGCCCAATTATGACACGGTTGCTGAAGCCAAGGACGCCACCGGCGCGACGGCTTCGGTTGTCTATGTTCCACCGCCATTTGCAGCGGATTCGATTCTTGAAGCCATTGATGCGGAGATCGAGCTGATCGTGGCGATTACCGAGGGCGTTCCGGTGCTCGACATGGTGAAGGTCAAGCGGGCGCTGCAGGGCAGCAAGTCGCGCCTGATCGGACCCAATTGCCCGGGTGTTTTGACTCCCGGCGAATGCAAGATCGGCATCATGCCCGGCAGCATCTTCATGAAGGGCTCGGTCGGCGTGGTTTCGCGTTCCGGTACGCTCACCTATGAAGCGGTGCACCAGACAACGGCGGTCGGCCTTGGCCAGACCACGGCGGTCGGCATCGGCGGCGATCCGGTCAACGGTACCAATTTCATCGACGTGCTGGAACTGTTTCTGGCCGATGACGAAACCAAGTCGATCATCATGATCGGCGAAATCGGCGGCAGCGCGGAAGAGGAAGCGGCGCAGTTCATTGCCGACGAAGCGAGAAAGGGCCGTTCGAAGCCGATGGTCGGATTTATCGCCGGTCTGACGGCGCCTCCGGGACGCCGCATGGGCCATGCCGGGGCGATTGTTTCCGGCGGCCAGGGCGGCGCGGAAGACAAGATCGCGGCGATGGAAGCTGCGGGTATCCGGGTGTCGCCTTCGCCGAGCGAGCTGGGCACGACGCTGGATGCGATGCTGAAGGAGATGGTTTGAGTTATTCGAAGTTCCTCGAATTTCTGTGCCCCGCCGCAGGGCGGGGTCCAGGCGATCGGACAGGACCGTTCTGGGCACCGGCCTTCGCCGGTGAACAGTGACGGGCCGGTAAATCAAAATGGGCAAGCCCGGATATGTCTATATCATGGCGAGTCAAAGGAACGGGACGATCTATCTGGGTGTCACAAGCAATCTGCCCAAACGTGTTCACGAGCACAGAGAAGGTTTGATTGAAGGTTTCACGAAGAAGCACGGATGCAGATTTTTGGTCTGGTACGAGGGTTACGACGATATTCAGGAAGCAAGGGCAACCGAATTGCGGATGAAGAACTGGAACCGGCAGTGGAAGCTCAAGCGGATTGAAAGAATGAATCCCGAATGGAATGATTTGTGGGATGAGATTGTGAAGTGATTCTGTTCACCGGCGTAGGGCGGGGCCCAGACGATAGTGCACTACAGTTCTGGGCACCGGCCTACGCCGGTGAACAGTGAGGAAACGGGTTGAAGTTGTTTGAGATTGTGACGTGACGATGATTTGCTGTTCCCTGCCGCAGGGCCGGGTCCAGACGATTGGACAGGACAGTTCTGGATACCGGCCTGCGCCGGTGCACACAAAAGGATGGCCTGGATTGAGATTGTGAAGTGAATGGGCGTCTTGTTTCTGTTCCCCGCTGAAGAGGGGGGGCCAGACGATCGCTCACTACAGTTCTGGACCCCGCCCTTCGGCGGGGCACAAGGGTAGAGATTATGGGTTTTGAGAATCAGGATTTTATCGGCTCGGAACAGGAGCAGGGCCCGAGCTGGCAGCGCAAGCATTGGCCGATTGATGAGGCCGACGAGCTGAACAGCGCGCTTGATCCCACGAAAATGGGGATCGAGATCAAGCAGGCGGCGGCCAAGGCCGGGGCGACGATGTCGGACAGCGATGTGGCGGAAGCCGCCGAAAAGTCGATCCGGGCGATGATGCTGATCCGTACCTATCGGGTGCGCGGGCATCTCGGTGCCAATCTGGATCCGCTGGGCATTTCCAAGCTGGAAGAACCGGCCGACCTGACCCCGGAATTTCATGGCTTCACCGCCGACGAGATGGACAAGCCGATCTATCTCGGCGGCGTGCTCGGTTTCCAGACGGCATCGATCCGCGAGATCGAGGCGGTGCTGCGGGCCAATTATTGCGGTTCGGTGGGCCTTGAATATATGCATATCGCCGATACCGAGGAACGGCGCTTTCTGCAGGACCGGATGGAAGGCAAGGATGCCGCGATCCAGTTCACCCCGGAAGGCAAGAAGGCGATCCTCAACAAGGTGATCGAGGGCGAGGAATATGAAAATTTCCTCGGCAAGAAATATGTCGGGACCAAGCGGTTCGGCCTCGACGGCGGCGAATCGATGCTGCCGGCGCTGGAAAATATCATCAAATATGGCGGCCAGTCGGGTGTTCGTGATATTGTTTATGGCATGGCCCATCGTGGCCGGCTGAACATTCTCGCCAATGTGATGGCCAAGCCCTACAAGGTGATCTTCCACGAATTTCACGGCGGTTCGGCCAATCCCGACGATGTCGGCGGCTCCGGCGATGTGAAATATCATCTCGGCACCTCTACCGACCGCGAATTTGACGGCATCAACGTCCATATGAGCCTGGTGCCCAATCCGTCGCATCTGGAAGCGGTCGATCCGGTGGTGCTCGGCAAGGTCCGCGCCCAGCAGGTGGCGCGCGACGATCTCGAGAAACATGACCAGGTGCTGCCGGTGCTGATCCACGGCGACGCCGCCTTTGCCGGCCAGGGCATTGTCTGGGAATGTCTCGGCTTCTCCGGCATCCGCGGCTACAATACCGGCGGCTGCATCCATTTCGTGATCAACAACCAGATCGGTTTCACGACCAGCCCGCAGTTCGCGCGCTCGTCGCCTTATCCGTCTGATGTCGCCAAGGGCGTGCAGGCGCCGATTTTCCACGTCAATGGCGATGATCCGGAAGCGGTGACCTTTGCCTGCAAGATCGCGATCGAGTTCCGCCAGCGCTTTGGCCGGGATATCGTGATTGACATGTGGTGCTATCGCCGCTTCGGTCACAATGAAGGCGACGAACCGAGCTTCACCCAGCCGATCATGTATGCCGCGATCAAGAAACATCCCAAGGTCAGCAAGCTTTATGAAGCGCGGCTGGTCGAGGAAGGCGTGATCGACGCGGACTGGGGCGATACGACCCGCAAGGCCTTTGCCGATCATCTCGAGACCGAATTCCAGGCGGCGGCCAATTACAAGGCCGACAAGGCCGACTGGTTCGGTGGCCGCTGGCAGGGCCTGCATATTCCGGCCGATCCGGAAACCGCGCGGCGCAATGTCGAGACCGCGATCGACGCGAAGCTGTTCGACAGTCTCGGCCGTACGCTGACCACGGTTCCCGAGAGCCTGACGATTCACAAGACGCTGGGCCGGGTGCTCGAGGCCAAGGCGCAGATGTTCAAGAGCGGCGCAAATTTCGACTGGGCGACCGGCGAGGCGCTGGCCTATGGATCGCTCGTATCCGAAGGTTATAATGTCCGCCTGTCCGGGCAGGACAGCGGGCGCGGCACATTTTCGCAACGGCACGCGGTCTGGGTCGACCAGAAGACGGAAGAAAAATATGTGCCGCTGAGCACGGTGCGCCACGGCCGGTTCGAGGTGCTCGACAGCCCGCTCTCCGAATATGGCGTGCTCGGCTTCGAATATGGCTATGCCGGCGCCGATCCGAAGACGCTGGTGCTGTGGGAAGCGCAGTTCGGAGATTTCGCCAATGGTGCGCAGATCATGATCGACCAGTTCATCGCGTCCGGCGAGGCCAAGTGGCTGCGCGCCAACGGGCTGGTGATGCTGCTGCCGCATGGCTATGAAGGCCAGGGGCCCGAGCATAGTTCGGCCCGGCTGGAACGCTTCCTGCAGCTCTGCGCGCAGGACAATATCCAGGTCGCCAATATCACCACCCCGGCCAATTATTTCCATATCCTGCGCCGGCAGATGCTGCGCAGCTTCCGCAAGCCGCTGATCATCGTGACGCCGAAGTCGCTGCTGCGGCACAAGCTGGCGGTGTCGAAGGCGGAGGATTTCCAGGGCGACCAGCATTTCATGCGGATATTGTCCGACACCAATCCGCCGGCCGACAAGGATGTAAAGCGGCTGGTGCTCTGCTCCGGCAAGGTCGCCTATGACCTGATCGAGGCGCGCGACGCGGCCGGCGACAAAAATACCGCGATCGTCCGGATCGAGCAGCTCTATCCGTTCCCCGGCGAGCCCTTGATGGTGCGTCTGAAGCGGATGAAGAATCTCGAAACGCTGGTCTGGGCCCAGGAAGAGCCGAAGAATAACGGCAGCTGGCATTTTGTCCGGTCCTATCTCGAGGATTGCCTGGCGCAGGCGGGAGTGGGTCCGGTCGCGCCGGTCTATGCCGGACGCGCGGCCTCGGCTTCGCCGGCCACCGGGCTGGCATCGCGGCACAAGCAGCAGCAGGAACAGTTGATCGCCGAGGCGCTGGGGCATGAAGTGAGTTGAGGGATGTGTTCCCCCGCGCAGGCGGGGGTCCATCTCCCGATTGTAATTAGACGCGCAGGCGGGAGATGGACTCCTGCCTTTGCAGGAGTACAGGTAGGAAGAACATGGCAACAGAAGTAACAGTCCCGGTACTGGGCGAATCGATTACCGAAGCGACGCTGGGCGAATGGCTCAAGCAGCCGGGCGATGCGGTCGCCGCCGACGAGCCGATTGCCAGTCTGGAAACCGACAAGGTGGCGCTGGAAGTGCCGGCGCCGGAAGCCGGCGTGATGGGCGAGCACAAGGTTGCGGTCGGCGACACGGTCGAGGTCGGCGCGGTGATCGCGACGATCGAGGCGGGCAGCGGCTCGGCGGCGAAGGCCGCCCCGGCACCGGCCCAGGCCAAGGAAGAGCCAAAGACCGAAGCGAAGGCGGACGAGCCCGATGCCTCGATCACGCTGTCGCCGTCGGTGCGCCGGCTGGTGCTCGAGCATGGCGTCGACCCGAGCCAGATCAGCGGCACCGGCAAGGATGGCCGGCTGACCAAGGCGGATGTCGAGCAATATGTGAAATCCGGCGCGAAGCAGCCGCCGCTGGCCGAAAAGGGCACGGCAAGCGGGGCCCAGCCCGCGCCAGCCGAGGCACCGGCGGCGTCCGGCCATCGCAACGAGGAACGGGTGCGGATGACGCGGCTGCGCCAGACCGTCGCCCGGCGGCTGAAGGAAGCGCAGGACACCGCCGCATTGCTGACCACGTTCAACGATGTCGACATGAGCGCGGTGATCGAGACGCGCGCCAAGTACAAGGACCTGTTCGCCAAGAAGCACGGCATCAAGCTCGGCTTCATGGGCTTTTTCGTCAAGGCGGCCTGCATGGCGCTGAAGGACGTGCCTGCGGTCAACGCGCAGATCGACGGCGAGGAAATCGTCTATCACGACTATGCCGATATCTCGGTCGCGGTCAGCGCGCCCAACGGGCTGGTGGTGCCGGTGATCCGCAACGCCGAGGCGATGAGCTTTGCCGATGTCGAGAACACGATCGGCGATTTCGGCAAGCGCGCCAAGGACGGCACGCTGACCATGGCCGACATGCAGGGCGGCACCTTCACCATTTCCAACGGCGGCGTGTTCGGTTCGCTGATGTCGACGCCGATCATCAACCCGCCGCAGTCGGCGGTGCTCGGCCTGCACCGGATCGAGGACCGCGCGGTGGTCGTCGACGGCGAGGTGGTCGTGCGACCGATGATGTACATGGCGCTGAGCTATGACCATAGGCTGATCGACGGACGCGAGGCGGTGACCTTCCTGGTGCGGATCAAGGAAGCGATCGAGGATCCGGCGCGGCTTTTGATTGATTTGTAATTTTGTGCTCCGGGCGAAGACCCGGAGCCCTGGATATTTAGCGTTCTGACGCCAAGGCTCCGGCTCGGGGGCCGGAGCACAAAAGAGGTAGAATATGACCGACAATTTCGACTATGATCTTCTGGTAATCGGCTCCGGTCCCGGCGGCTATGTCGCGGCGATCCGGGCGGCGCAGCTGGGGCTGAAGACCGGCTGCATCGAGAGCCGCGAGACGCTGGGCGGGACCTGCCTCAACGTCGGCTGCATCCCGTCGAAGGCGATGCTGCACGCGTCCGAGCTGTATCACGAGGCCCATTCGGGGGCGCTGGAGAAATTCGGCGTCAAGCTGAGCGGCGCGAAGCTCGACCTCAAGCAGATGCACGCCGAGAAGCTGAAGGCGGTCGACGAGCTGACCGGCGGGATCGCCTTTCTGTTCAAGAAGAACAAGGTCGAGTGGATCCAGGGCCGCGGCGCGTTCGAGGATGCGCATACGGTCAGGGTTGGCGACAAGAGCTATAGGGCGAAGAATGTCCTGATCGCGACCGGCTCTTCGGTGACGCCGCTACCCGGCGTCGAGATCGACAATGCCAAGCATGTCGTGGTCGATTCGACCGGCGCGCTCGAACTGCCGAAAGTGCCGGGGCATCTGGTGGTGATCGGCGGCGGCGTGATCGGGCTGGAACTGGGCTCGGTCTGGCTGCGGCTGGGCGCGAAGGTGACGGTCGTGGAATATCTCGACCAGATTCTCCCGGGCATGGACGGCGATATCCGCAAGGATGCGAACCGGATGTTCAAGAAACAGGGCTTCGAGATCCGTACCGGGACCAAGGTCACCGGCTGCAGCGTCAAGGGCAAGAAGGCGACGCTGACCATGGAACCGGCCAAGGGCGGTGACAGCGAGACGCTGGAGGCGGATGTCGTGCTGGTCGCGATCGGTCGGCGACCCAATGTCGATGGGCTGGCGCTGGAGAACAGCGGCGTCGAAACCAATGAGCGCGGGCAGATCGAGGTCGGGCATGACTTTCAGACCGCAGTGGCCGGCGTCTATGCGATCGGCGACGTGACGCCGGGCCCGATGCTGGCGCACAAGGCCGAGGACGAGGGCATTGCCGCGGCGGAATTTATCGCCGGGCAGCAGGGAATCATCAACCACGACCTGATCCCGGGCGTGGTCTATACCTATCCCGAAATTGCCAATATCGGCAAGACCGAGGAAGAGGTGAAGGACAGCGGCGTCGAGTACAAGGTCGGCAAGTTCCTGTTTGCGGCCAACAGCCGGGCCAAGACCAACCGCGACACCGAGGGCTATGTGAAGATTATTGCGGACGCCAAGACCGACCGGGTGCTGGGCGCGCATATCATCTCGTCGCTGGCCGGCACGATGATTGCCCAGGTCACCCAGGCGATGGAATTCGGCGCGACCTCGGAAGATATTGCCTATACCTGCCACGCCCATCCGACGCATAGCGAAGCAATCAAGGAAGCGGCGATGGCGGTGCAGGGCAAGCCGATTCATATGTAGGTGGTGTCCCGCGACGGCGGGGATCCGCCTCCCGGACTCGCTTCGAACAGCAATGGACATTTATTGCGGGACCTGACGCCGATAACGAACTAGAATTCCGATCGGAGCAATCAGGAGATGGGCCCCGGCCTTCGCCGGGGAACATTCGGGAGCATAGCGTATGAAACATTACAAGCTCATGCGCTGGCATGTCTGGCTGGGCTGGCTGATCGGGGTTCCGATCATCCTTTGGACGGCGAGCGGGCTGCTGATGGTGGCGCAGCCGATCGAGACGGTGCGCGGCAATCATTTGCGCAGTGAGGTGCCGGCGCTGGATGCGATCGAGGCGGTCGCGCCCAAGCTCGAGGGACGGCAGGCGAAAGGCCTGACCCTGCAGCAGAATAGTGCGGGTCCCTTCTGGGTGATCACCTATGCCGATGGCGGCAAGCGGCGGGCCGATGCGCTGACCGGTGCCTTGCTGCCGCCGGTTTCCGGCGCCGAAGCCAATGATCTGGCGCGCGCGGCCCGATCCGACAAGGCGGCGATCCGGTCCGTGACCCTGTTCGCCGCGGATCAGGCGCCGATGGACCAGCGCAGCGGCCGGCCATCGTGGCAGGTCGTGTTTGACGATGATGCACGCTTCTATATTGATGCGGACACCGGCGAGCTGATCGCCGTGCGGACCAAATACTGGCGCGCCTTCGATTTCATGTGGGGCCTGCATATCATGGACCTGCAGGATCGCGAGGATACCAGCCACCCGATCCTGATCGGATCGGCCGCCATTGCCCTGCTGGGGTCGATTCTCGGCTTTGTCATGCTGTTCACCCGGCGCCGCCGCAAGCAAAGGAGCGCATCGTGAACGCAGCCATTTTGTACAGCGCACTTGGCTGGCTCGACCTGTTCGGGATCGCGGTCTTTGCCATATCAGGCGCGCTGGTTGCGGCGCGCAACCGGCAGACACTGGTGACCTTTGCCTTTTTCGCACTGGTGACCGGCGTCGGCGGCGGCACGGTGCGCGACCTGCTGATCGGCGCGCCGGTCTTCTGGGTCCAGGACGCGCGGGTCCCGTTGCTCTGTCTCGGTATCGCGCTGCTGGTCTGGGTCACGCCCGTCAAATTCTGGCGCCCGGCGGCGGTCGACTGGTTCGACGCCATTGGCCTCGCTGCCTATTCGGTGTTCGGGGCGGCCAAGGCGATGCAGCTGGGGATCGATCCGCTGCCCGCGGCGATCATGGGCGTGATCACCGCCAGCGTCGGCGGGGTGATCCGCGACCTGATTTCGGGCGAGCCGTCGATCATTGTCCGGCCGGAACTCTATGTCACGGCGGGCGCGCTTTCGGCCTTTGCCTTCGTGCTGCTCGCCCAGACCGGCATGCCGGGGATTGTCGCTGCCCTGATCGCCTTTGTGGCCGGATTCACGCTGCGTGCGCTGGCGATCGTCAAGGGCCTGTCGCTGCCCGCCTATCGCGGAGCGGAAGACAAGGAATAGGCCAGCAGCCGGTCGATCCAGCCGGCTGAAGCATTTGTATTCCGGTGCATGGTGGCTCCGCACTCGAGGCACAGGGCCTGCACGTCTTCGCGGGCCAGCAGGCCCTGCGCGGTGCTCAGCACCTGACTGAAAACCGCCTTCTGGCGCTGTGCCGCCCAGCCGACGACACCGGTTACCGGCGCGCTTTGCTGCCGGACAAAGGGGAAGCCGCCGAACGGCAGCCAGGACAGCCGGGATTGCGGATCAAGATATTGCGGGTGATAGTCACCTTCCGCGAGGCCTGCCCGTTTGGCGGCCTCGGCCAGCGCATCCTTGATGCCGCCAAAACCGTCGACCAGACCCAGTTGTCTCGCGGTACCGCCGTCCCAGACGCGGCCCTGGCCGATCGTGTCGACCTCTGCCGGCGTCTTGCCGCGCGCTGCCGCCACCAGTTTGACGAAGTCGCCATAGCTGTTTTCGACCCCGGACTGCAAAATGACGTTCAGGTCCTCGCTGAAGCCGCCAACGAAATTGGGTTCGCCGGACAGCGGCGTGGTCTGCACGCCGTCGGCGGTGACCCCCCATTGGGCCAGGGCTTTCTCGAAGCTGGGCAGAACCGCGAACACGCCGATGGAGCCGGTGATCGTATCGGGCTCGGCGAAAATATGATCGCCGGCGGTGGCGAACCAATAGCCGCCGCTGGCCGCGACATCACCCATCGACACGACAATCGGCAGCTTCTTTTTCCTGGCGTCGAGCAGGGCGAGGCGGATTTCCTCGCTGGCGAAGGCCGATCCACCGGGGGAATCGATACGCACCACCAGCGCCTTGATCTGGTCTTCATCGAGCGCCTTGTAGATCAGTTCGGCGATCCGTCCGCTGGCAGCCATGCCGGGACCGGTCTTGCCGCCGATAATTTCGCCGGCAACGGTTATGACGCCGATCGCCGAGCCATTGGTGTCAACCGGATTGGCCGCGACATAATCATCATAGTCGATGCGCTTGAAGCTGTCCGGCGACGGCGTTTCATCCGTGCCCACCTGCTCGGCGACGAAGCGGTCAAAGGCGCTCCTGTCGCCCAGCTTGTCGACCAGCTTCTGTTCCATGGCGACTTTCGCCAGATTGCCGCCGGCGGTCCTGGCAAATGTCGCGGGGTCGTCGGCGAAGGGACTGATCACGGCCTGCGGCCTGGCCTTTTTGACTTCCCCGAGCCAGCTGTCCCACAGCACGCCATAGAGCGCCTCGGATGCTTCCCGTGCGGCTGGCGACTGGTCGGCGCGCATATAGGGTTCGACCGCGCTCTTGTAGGTGCCGACGCGGTAAATATTGGCGGTCACTCCGAGCCGGTCGATCAGGCCCTTGAAATAGAGACGGTTGCCGCCGGGGCCGGCAAGGATGAGGCCGCCCATCGGGTCCAGCCAGATCTGCGTGGCATGAGCGGCGAGCTGGTAGCTGTCATCGCTGTAGAAGCCGGCGAAGGCATAGACGGGCTTGCCCGCCTTTTTCGCGCGGGCCAGCGCCTCGCCGACATCGGTCAGGCTGGTCTGGCCACCGCCGGAAAAATTGCTGAGGTCGAGGACGATGGCCTTGACCCGTTCATCGTCCACGGTCGCGTCGATGGCGCGCACGACATCCCGCAAGCGATATTCGCGCGGGCTGCCACTATTGCCGGCCAGAAAATCCTCGAAGGTCGGAGCCGCCGGTTCCTCGACAATCACGCCGTTCAGGTCGAGCAGCAGCGCGCCGTCGCGAATCGCGGCGCCATTCGGCTGCGAAGACAGCAGCGCATAAAGCGCCCCGAAGAACAGCAGCATGGTGATCAGGACCATGCCGTCCTTTATTGCGACCAGAAATCTCCATGCCGCGCGCGCAAACTGCATAATCTATTCCTGTTTTGACCGGATTGATCCCCTCTATATGGGATCGGGGCGCCATATTACCAGCGGATAAGACGCGGGACGACCAGTCTTCCCAAGAGCGCGCTGACCACGACCGGAATCGTGAACCACAGGCCGATATAATAGATATCGTTGAACGGGCAGTGGATATTATAGGCCGCCGCGCCCAGCGCGCCGGAAGCGATGCCGATCAGCCAGCCGGCCCGTTCGGGCGAGGTTGGCGCCCCCTGCCGCAGCCACAGGGTCAGGCCGCTGCCGATGGCCAGCGCAGCGATGCCGCTGACGGTCAGGCATTTCAGCCCCTCCATCGGGCGCAAGGCTTCGACCGGCGGCATGGCGATCGCGCTCATGATCGCAGCGGTCAGCGGAAACAGGCCGGCGGTGACCAGCGCCCAGATCCAGCCGCGGCTCAATTTGCCGACGCCGGGCCGGGCCATGTTGACCACCGTGATGGCGGTTGCCAGGCCGAGCATCAGCAGCACGCCGCTGCGCAGGAAAAACATCTCGTCGGCCATGCCCATCATCAGGTCTTCGCGTATGCCGAGCGTGGCCGCCACGGTGAGGGCAGCGACCAGGGTGAGGCCGCCGACGATCGACAGCCCGCTTTTCGGTTTCAGGGTCCGGACCGGTTCCAGCTCTTCGACCAGCCCTTCGATCAGGCTGTTTGCAGTTCCACTCATGTCACTCACTCTCGATTAGGGCGCTCATTTTCTTCAAGCCCCGATGGATATTCACTTTGACCAAGGATTCGGACTGGCCGGTTCTTGCCGCAGCCTCGATTATGCTGAGTCCCTCGATCCTGACCAGGCTGATTACCTCCGCCTGTTTGGGCGGGATCATGCCGAGCAGCCGTTCAAGACTGACCCTGGCGGTCACATCCCCGTCCTGCGGATCGGCGACCATGTCTTCATAGAGCTGGTCATGTTCGTGCCGGTAAATCTTGCGCAGACTGTCGATCCAGCGATAGCGCCCGATGGCGGCCAGCCAGGGCAGGAATGCTCTGGCCGGATCATAGCTGGCCCGCTTGCGGTGGAGCGAGATCAATGTTTCCTGGACCAGATCGTCGATTGCGGCCGGATTGATCTTGCGGGCATAATAGCGCCGCAGCCATTTTTCGCATTCGACCAGCAGGCTGGAATAGCAGAGCTTGTCGCCAGCCTGCGCCCGGATCATCAGATGACGAAAGGTTTCTTCATTGGCGATCATCGCGTCAGCCCAGCCTGTGCCCGATCAGCCGGTCGAGCGAGAACAGGCCGCCCCCGCGCACGATCAGCACCAGCGCCATGGCGACCCAGAGGATATGGGTCTGCCACCAGACCGCCGCTTCCGGAAAGACAAAGACCTGGATCACCAGCGTCATGCCGAGCACGCCGAGCGCTCCGAGCCGTGTCGCCAGCCCGAGCAGCAGCAGGACGGGGAGCAGATGTTCGGTGTAGGTGGTGACATAGGCACCCAGGTCGCCGTTGAGGATCGGCACCTGGTTGAAGGGTGCATCGGAAAACTGGTAGAATGTCGTGTCCCTGATCGTCAGGAAACTGCCCTCCTCGACCTTCGTGCGGGCCGATCGCCAGAAGATGCCGGCCAGGGCGACCCGGGTGAACAGCAGCGCGATTCCCTCGGCTATCGCGCCGCTCAGCCGGTCCGTCAGCTTATCCATGATATCCAGCATGTCCTCACCCCTCGTTTCGCGTCAACGCACCGGCCTGGATCAGCACGACCATATGCTGCATCGCCGTCGTTTCATCACCCAGTTCGAGGGCATGGCCCAGAAGGTTACCCAAGGTCGCCGATTCGGGGATTTTTTCTGCTACGGCCCGTTCCGCGGCGGTCAGCGGATGGAATAATATCCGGGCCTGCGGGCGAGCGATCATCAGCGCGTGCGGGCTGGTCTCGCCCAGTTCGGCCAGTTGCGGAGACAGGGACCCGGCGAGGATGACCAGGCGCAGGGCGGGATGGGCGGCAATCGGGAAGGCCAGCAGGTCGGCTTCGGCCAGACCGGCGATGTCGGCCAGGGCAAGCGGCTCGGCTTCGGCGCTGCGATAGCTTTCGAGCCAGGCCCATTCGATCCGCGCGAGGTCGATGGTGCTGGCGTCGCAGTCCTGGTCGGCCAGGAAATGGGCGAAATCGGCGGCGATCCCGTTGATGTCGCAGACCAATATATGGTCCTGCCCGACATAGTCGCGGGACAGGGCATGGAAGCGCTCATGGCCGATATGCGCGCGCAATTTCGGATAGGCCTGTTCCAGCGCCACCAGCCGGGCATGGGAAATGGTGTTGGCATGGGCTTTCAGCCCGAGCAGCGCGCGATCGCGGCTTTCGGCGAACAGGTCATCGGGAAAATGGGCCGGGCCCTTTTGCAGGCAGGCGATGAAGCGGGTCTGGCTGTCAGCGAGCGAGGGCATGGCGCGGTTCGCTCGCCTGGTTGCCGAGGATATGGTCCGCCTTGGCGACCTCGGCGATCAGCGCATCATAATCGGGAATATCCGTATCCCATTCGATCAGCGTCGGCCTGGCACCGGCGCGTTCGATGAAGCGCCGGTACAGGCGCCAGCTGGTGTCGCTGACGATCGAGCCGTGATCGTCGATCAGCAGCGGGCCGCTGGCATGATCCTCGCGGGCGTGGCCGGCGAGATGAATCTCGCCTACGATCGCCGGGTCGATGGCATCGACATAGGCGTCCATTTCGAGACCGACATTGGTCGCGGTGACCTCGACATTGTTGATGTCGAACAAGAGGCCGCAGCCGGCTTTCCGGCACAGGGCATGGATGAAGTCCGGTTCGCTCATGTCATCGTCGCGATAGGAGAGATAGCGGGACGGGTTCTCGATCAGGATCGGGCGCTGCAGCCGTTCCTGGACCTTGCCGATTTCGCGCACGAGATGGTCGAGCGCTTCATATGTACAGGGAATCGGGAGCAGATCAGGATAGCGGTCATGGGCGTTGCCGCTCCAGCTCAGATGATCCGACACCATCGCCGGCTGGTAGCGGTCGCACAGCGCGGCGAGCTTTTCCAGATCATCGGCGTTGAGCCCGTCGGCGCTGCCCAGCGACAGGCCGACGCTGTGGAAGCTCAACGGATAGGCTTCGGCGATGGCGGTGAGCCAGCGGTGTGCCGGTCCGCCATCGCCGAAGTAATTCTGTGGATGAACCTCAACCCAGGACGGGCGTTTCGCCGCTGCGGCATCGTCCAGCACATTCTGATAATGCACCGACTTGAGACTCATGCCGCCCGATCGGGGGAGGGCGTGCGGCACGGTCACCACCGACGAGACGCGAGGATCAGGAATTTCGGCCATACACGGAATTTAGCGCGTTCAGCTCTGCTTGGGAACCGGTTTGGCATTGCCCTTATGCGCGGCCAACGTTCCGCCCATCTTGACGCATGCGCCCTTGGCGACATATTTCCAGGCATTGCCCTGATAGTCGGCGGTCGATGTGCCGGCACAGCTGGTGCCGGGACCGGCGGCGCAGTCATTCTTGCCGGCGAGCGCGACACCAAAGCATTTTTCCTTGGCGCCGGCGGCCTCGGCCGCGGTGGCGGACAGGGACAGGGTGGCAGCGGCGGCAAGGGCAGCCGCCGCGGCGGTTGTTTTGATCAAGGCAGACATTCAAATTTCCTCTCTATCGTGGGGGGACAAGTCCGAACCCGCCAAGACGGGCTCGAAATGGCATTCGCCCGGTCCTCCTATCCGGTTACAAAGCGCCTCCGTAGCAATGCGGATTGCGCCGGAAACGAATCGCAATGCCTTGGAAATCCGAGAAAAATGAGCAGAAATATTTTCTGCCCTTTCCCTTGACCACAGATGAATAGCCATTACATGGGCTCCGTTAGCACTCGAAAGGAGAGAGTGCTAATTCACACAGATTCTGCTCTTACGACCGGCCGCAGAAGCGCTGGTCCGGAGAGTGTTGGATTGGACAAGAAAGGGAAATCTATGAAATTTCGTCCATTACATGACCGTGTACTGGTGCGCCGCGTCGAAGCGGACTCCAAGACCGCAGGCGGCATCATCATTCCGGATAGTGCACAGGAAAAGCCGTCCGAAGGCAAGGTCGTGGCCGTTGGCCCGGGCCTGAAAGACGAGAGTGGCAAGTCTACTCCGCTCGACGTCAAAAAAGGCGACAAGATCCTGTTCGGCAAATGGTCCGGCACGGAAGTCACCGTCGACGGCGAAGAGCTGATCATCATGAAGGAAAGCGATATTCTCGGCATCATCGAGAAATAGGCGCTTATCCCAATCACTATTTCAATCAATTAAGCAGGAGACAATATCATGGCTGCTAAAGACGTAAAATTCGGCCGCGACGCTCGCGAGCGCATCCTCAAGGGTGTGAACACGCTGGCCGACGCCGTTAAGGTAACTCTCGGTCCCAAAGGCCGCAATGTCGTGCTCGACAAGAGCTTTGGCGCGCCGCGCATCACCAAGGACGGTGTTTCGGTTGCCAAGGAAATCGAACTGAAGGACAAGTTCGAGAATATGGGCGCACAGATGCTTCGTGAAGTCGCATCGAAAACCAACGATGTGGCCGGCGACGGCACCACCACCGCCACCGTTCTCGCCCAGGCGATCGTCAAGGAAGGCATGAAATCCGTGTCGGCCGGCATGAACCCGATGGATCTGAAGCGCGGCATCGACCAGGCGGTTCTGGCCGTGGTTGCGGATCTCAAGAAGCGTTCGAAAGACGTCAAGGGCAGCGAAGAAATTGCCCAGGTCGGCATCATTTCTGCCAATGGCGATCGCGAAGTCGGCGAGAAAATCGCCGAGGCGATGGAAAAGGTCGGCAAGGAAGGCGTGATCACGGTTGAAGAAGCCAAGGGTCTCGACTTTGAACTCGACGTTGTCGAAGGCATGCAGTTTGACCGCGGTTACCTGTCGCCTTACTTCATCACCAACCCGGACAAGATGGTTGCCGAACTCGACAATCCCTACATCCTGATCCACGAAAAGAAGCTGACCAACCTGCAGCCATTGCTCCCGATCCTGGAAGCGGTTGTGCAGGCCGGCCGTCCGCTTCTGATCATTGCCGAAGATATTGAAGGCGAAGCGCTCGCGACCCTGGTGGTCAACAAGCTGCGCGGCGGCCTGAAGATCGCTGCGGTCAAAGCTCCCGGTTTCGGCGATCGTCGCAAGGCGATGCTCGAGGATATCGCGATCCTGACCAAGGGTGAAATGATCTCCGAAGATCTCGGCATCAAGCTGGAAAGCGTCACGCTGAACATGCTCGGTGAAGCCAAGAATGTCACGATCGACAAGGATAACACCACGATCGTCGACGGCGCCGGCAAGAAGGGCGACATCAAGGCGCGCGTGGAAGCGATCCGCAACCAGATCGAAAACACGACGTCCGACTATGACAAGGAAAAGCTGCAGGAACGTCTGGCGAAACTCGCCGGCGGTGTTGCCGTGATCAAGGTCGGCGGTGCGTCCGAAGTCGAAGTGAAAGAGAAGAAGGACCGCGTCGACGACGCGCTGCACGCAACCCGTGCGGCTGTCGAAGAAGGCATTGTCCCTGGCGGCGGTGCTGCGCTTCTCTATGCTACGGCAGCGCTCAAGGGCCTCGAAGGCATCAACGACGACCAGACCCGCGGCATCGACATCGTTCGTCGCGCGCTGCAGGCTCCGGTTCGCCAGATCGCTGAAAATGCGGGCTTTGACGGCGCGGTTGTTGCCGGCAAGATGCTCGACCAGAAGAGCAAGGAATTCGGCTTCAACGCAGCGACCGATGTTTATGAAGACCTGGTCAAGGCTGGCGTGATCGACCCGACCAAGGTTGTTCGTGCGGCATTGCAGGACGCATCCTCGGTTGCCGGACTGCTGATCACCACCGAAGCGGCCGTGGCAGAACTGCCATCGGACGACAAGGGCGGCGGCGGCATGCCCGACATGGGCGGCATGGGCGGCATGGGCGGCATGGGCTTCTAAACCCGACCGTCCGGCGCAAGCCGACACAAATCAGAAAGGGCTGGAAGGTAACTTCCGGCCCTTTTTTGCTGGAGACCGGAGATGCGTTTTCAAATGGAGCGACTTGTGCAATGAGGCATGACTGGAAATGACAGCAACAGGATGATCTCATATGCGCAGCCGCCTTTTTCTAACCAGCTCTCTTCTGATGATCGGACTCGCCGTCCTGTCCCCGACCCCGGCAACGGCCGCTCCCGCGCTTGCGGCGCAAGCAGCGGCAAGCGAAACCGACCGGATCAACCAGTGGTTCGACGAAAAATATGAGGAACAGCTCAAGTTCAGCCCGATCGAGCAGACCGCGATAGGGCGCAAGACCGACCAGGGCCTGATCGACGATTTCAGCGATGCCGGTGCGGACCGGGAGCTGGCCTGGCTGCGCGGCGCGGTGGAAGAGATGAAAGCCGGCTTTGACTATGCGAAGCTCTCGCCCGAGGCGAAGACATCCTATGACATCTGGCTGTACAATCTGCAGCAGGCCGAAGCGGGCGTGCCGTTCCGCAGCCACCGCTATGTGCTGCACCAGCATAATGGCTTGCAGTCCCTCTTCCCGACCTTTCTGATCAACACCCACAAGGTCGAGACCGAAGCGGACATGCTGGGCTATATCCAGCGCCTGTCCGGCGTCGCCACCGCGCTCGACCAGCTGCTCGTGCGCGCGCAGGCCAATGCGGTGGCCGGAACCCGTCCACCGCGCTTTGCCTATGAAGGGGTGATCGACCAGTCGACCAAGATCATCAGCGGTGCGCCCTTTGACGATGGCGAACCTTCGGCGATCTGGACCGCGACCGAAGCGAAGCTGGACGGGCTGGTCGACAGCGGCGTGATCGACAAGGCCCGGGCCGACAATTTGCGGGAAGAGGCGCGAGAGGCGCTGACCTCCGCCTTCGCGCCTGCCTATCAGCGGATCATTGCCTGGTATGAAGCCGACATGCCCAATACGGACGATTCGGCCAAGGGCGTTGGCGCGCTGTCCGACGGGCAGGCCTTCTACAATTATCGCCTGGCCAACCAGACCACGACCGAGCTGACCGCCGATGAAATTCACAATCTCGGCCTGTCGGAAGTGGCGCGGCTGCGCGGCGACATGGAAGCGGTCAAGGATCAGGTGGGATTCGACGGCGACCTGAAGGCCTTCTTCAAATATATTCGCGAGGATGACCGCTTCTATTTCTCCGATGACGATGCCGGAGCGGATCAGTATATCGCTGCCGCCAAGGCGCATATCGACGCGCTGAAAAAAATCCTGCCGGATTATTTTGGCATCCTGCCCAAGGCCGACCTGGAAGTGCGCCGGGTCGAATCCTTCCGCGAACGCGACGGCGCGGCCCAGCATTATCGCAGCGGCACCCCCGATGGCTCGCGGCCCGGCATCTATTATGCCCATCTCTCCGACATGCGGGCGATGCCGATCCCGACGCTGGAGGTGATCGCCTATCACGAAGGCCTGCCCGGCCATCATATGCAGATTTCCATCGCCCAGGAACTGACCGGCATCCCGGTCTTCCGGACGCAGGCCGGCTATACCGCCTATAGCGAAGGCTGGGGGCTTTATTCCGAAACGCTGGCCAAGGAAATGGGCGGCTATCAGGATCCCTATTCCGAATTCGGTCGGCTCACCAGCGAGATATGGCGGGCGATCCGGCTGGTGGTTGATACCGGCCTGCACAGCAAGGGCTGGAGCGAGGAGCAGGCGGTGGCCTTTTTCCTCGACAACAGCTCGATTCCGGAAGCCGCGGTCCGCTCCGAGGTGCGCCGCTATCTGGTCAATCCCGGACAGGCAACCAGCTACAAGATCGGGATGATCAAGATCCTCGAACTGCGGGCCCGCGCCAGGGAAGCGCTGGGCGACCGGTTCGATATCCGCGCCTTTCACGACGTGATATTGGGCGGCGGTGCCTTGCCGCTCGGCATATTGGAACAGCGGGTTGACCAGTGGATTGCCGACAGGAAAGCATCCTGAGATCATGGGTTTCCCGGAGACGGTCGGACCCCTTCTCTGGATGGTTGCGCCCTGCCCAATGGGAGGCGTTGAAATCGCGTGGGCGACAGGCAGTATCTTCTCCCCTGTCCCTTTGGTGTAGCTGTTGGTTCGGGAGATGGACCCCGGCCCGCGCCGGGGTACTTTGAGGGACAAGGCACAACATGGTCTGCAGCACCTTCGAGCTTTTCAAGATCGGTGTCGGGCCGTCCAGTTCGCACACCATGGGGCCGATGCTGGCGGCGGCTTGCTTTGTCGAGCGGCTGGCCGATAGCGGCCGCCTGCCCGTTGTCACCCGGCTCGAGACCAGACTGTTCGGTTCGCTGGCGCTGACCGGCAAGGGCCACGCGACCGACCGGGCGATTCTTCTGGGCTTGTCCGGACAGCGGCCGGAAAATATCGAGCCGGATGCAGCGGACCTGCTGGTCGAGCGCGTCCGCTCCGAGGCGAGGATCAGTCTGAACCGCTCCCATGAAATCGCTTTCAACGAAGAGACAGATGTCATCTTCGACCAGAAGAAGCGGCTCGATTTCCACAGCAACGCCATGCGGTTCAGTGCTTTTGCCGATGATCAACGGGTCGAGACCCGGGTCTATTATTCGGTCGGCGGTGGCGCGATACTGGACGAGGAACAGATCGGCAGCAACAGTCCCGACAGCGGATTGTGGGATGTACCGCATCGTTTCTGCTCGGGTGCCGATTTGCTGAAGATTGCGGCAGAAAAAGACCTCTCCATCGCCGATATCATGCGCAACAATGAGCGGACCGGCAAGTCGGACGACCAGATAAGCGCGGATATCCGGGCGATTGTCGATGCCATGTCCGCCTGCATCGATCGCGGGATCGTGCAGGGCGGGATATTGCCCGGCGGCCTGCGGGTCAAGCGCCGGGCGCCGCTGATCCACGCACGGCTGATGGAGCGGCAGGAGCGCGCCCTGTCCGATCCGCTGACCATATTGGACTGGGTCAATCTCTGGGCGCTGGCGGTCAACGAGGAAAATGCCGCTGGCGGCAAGGTGGTTACCGCGCCGACCAATGGCGCCGCCGGAATCATTCCGTCGGTGCTGCGATTCTATCAACGTTTTGCGCCGAAAGCAGACGAGGCGGGGGTTGAAATATTCCTGCTGACGGCAGCGGCCATTGGTTCGCTGTTCAAGGAAAATGCCTCGATCTCCGGCGCCGAAGTCGGCTGTCAGGGCGAGGTGGGTGTCGCCTGTTCGATGGCCGCCGCCGGCCTGACCGCGGCCTGGGGCGGCACGGCGTTGCAGGTGCAAAATGCCGCCGAGATCGGGATGGAGCATAATCTCGGGCTGACCTGCGATCCGGTCGGAGGGCTGGTGCAGGTGCCGTGCCTCGAGCGCAATGCGGTCGGCGCGGTCAAGGCGATCGAGGCGGCGCGGCTGGCGATTCTCGGGGATGGCACGCACCGGGTCAGCCTCGACGAGGTGATCGAGACGATGCGCAAGACCGGCCTCGACATGAGCGAGCGCTACAAGGAAACATCACAAGGGGGACTGGCGGTCAATCTGGTGGAATGCTGATCTGAACGGGAGGAATGGTTGATGAAGAGGCTGGGCATGGGATTATTGATACTGGCGCTGCTGGTGGTCGGTGCCGGGATATTGTTTCGGGCGCCGATCGGCGAACGGCTATTCGCTCGCGCAGTGGCAACGGGCGTCGCCCGGGATGTCATTGGCGATCTGCCCGACGGCATCCACGTCGCCTTGTGCGGTTCCGGCTCGCCGCTGCCCGATCCGACTCGCGCCGGCCCCTGTTCGGCAGTGATCATCAATAGCAAGATGTTCATTGTCGATAGCGGTGACGGCGCGGTCCGCAACCTGGGTCTGATGGGTCTCAATCCCGGGGCCACGGAAGCGCTGTTGCTGACCCATTTCCACAGCGATCATATCGACGGCATGGGGGAATTGATGCTGCAGCGCTGGGCCGGCGGTGGCCGGGATGCGCCGCTGCCCGTGATTGCGCCGGAAGGGGTGGAAGCGATCGTCGGCGGTCTGAACGCCGCCTATGCGGCTGATGTGCAATATCGCATCGCCCATCATGGCGAAGCGACCATGCCGCCAACCGGCGCCGGCGGCGTGGCCAGGCCCTTTTCGTTTCCCCAAGGGCAGCGGCAGATGGTGGTCTATGAGCAGGACGGGATCAGGATTACCGCCTTTCCCGTCGACCACAAGCCGGTTGCGCCGGCGGTCGGCTACCGGTTCGACTATAAGGGACGCTCGGTCGTGTTCAGCGGCGACACGGCCAAATTGCCGGCAGTGGCGGAAGCCTGCAATGGCTGCGACCTGCTGGTCCACGAAGCGTTGAATGCCGGGATGGTCGGCGTGATGGGGAAGGCCTTTGAGCAGGCCGGGCGCAAGCGGATGGTCAAAATCATGTCGGATATTCCGGACTATCACACGACCCCGGTCGAGGCGGCCGAAACGGCCAGGGCGGGCAAGGCAAATATGCTGGTCCTGTCGCATATCGTTCCCGCGTTGCCGCTCGACTATCTGGAAGCCTATTATCTGAAGGGTGTCGATGCCGCCTATGACGGGCCGGTGGTGCTGGGCAAGGACGGTATGCTGTTCAGTCTTCCCGCCAATAAGGATAGTATCGAACGGGGGGATTTGCTTTAATTTGGGGGCGATTCCTGTGCTCCTGCGCAGGCAGGAGCCCATCTCCTGAACTGGCGTCTGAACGAACAAGCGGGAGATGGGCCCCCGCCTTCGCGGGGGCACGAGCATGACCATGAACCGATATTGGCGTCTGAACAGCCGCCCCGAGGGCAGCGATGTTTCGGGTGCGCTGTCGCTCGAGACCGAGCCCATGCCTGCCCTCGCCGAGGGCGAGGTGCTGGTCAGGGCCGCCTATCTGTCGATGGATGCGGGCACCCGGATGTGGATGACCGAACGCGAGGACAGCTATCAGCCGCCGCTGGAACTGGGCACGAAGATGGTCGGGCTGGTGCTTGGTCACGTGGCCGCGTCCCGCCATGCCGGCTTTGCCGAGGGCGATCTGGCGCGCGGCTTCGGGCAATGGGCGGAGCATAGCGTGATGCAGCCGGAGCTGGCCGGGCTGGTGAAGGTGGATGACGGCATCGGCGATATCAGGCAGCATTTCGGCGTGCTCGGCTTCAACGGCTGGACCGCGCTCTGGGGTATCAAGGAAACGGCTGAGGTGAAGGCCGGCGACAATGTGCTGGTTTCCGCTGCCGCCGGCTCCACCGGTCTGCTCGCCTGCCAGGTCGCGAAAATCCTGGGCGCCAATGTCTATGGCCTGGCCGGCGGACCGGAGAAATGCCGCTGGCTGGAAGAGCAGCTCGGCATCACCAGGGCGATCGACTACAAGAAGGACGATATTGCCGCCGAGCTGGCGAAGGTCGAGGGCGGGATCAACGCCTATTTCGACAATGTCGGCGGGCCGATCCTGGATGCGGTGCTGCCGAATATGGCGCTTTACGGCCGGATCGCGTTGTGCGGCCTGCTCGCCCAATATGAAGGCGACGGGCGCGGGCGCGGGCCGGAGCAGTTCGACCAGATATTGATGAAGCGGCTGCGCATCGAAGGCTTTTTCTCGCCCGATTTTGCCGATCAGGGCGAACGGCTGACGGCCGAGCTGAAGGCCTGGCTTGACCAGGGTCTGATCGACACGCCGTTCGATGTCACCGAAGGGATCGAAAATGTCCTTACCGCTTATGAGAAGCTGTTCAGCGGCGGCAATATCGGCAAGGTGCTGGTGAAGGTCTAGGCTTCGGCCTTGCGGAAGCGCATGCCCCAGAGCGACAGGCCCATGATGGTCAGCGCATAGGCGATTGCCATGATCGAAATGCCCGACCAGCCCGCATATTCATAGGTTGCGGCACCCAGCCAGCTTGAGATACCGCCGCCGATAAACATGATCACGATATAGATGGTCATCAGGCGGGTCCGGATTTCCGGCGCGCGGCTGAACAGGATGGTGCGGCTGCAAATATCGACCGATGCTCCGCCAATGGTGTTGAAAATAACTGCGATCACCAGAAGCCAGAGATTTAGGCCGGCAAAGGGAAGGATGCAGACACCGGCCAGCTGGGCCAGACAGAAATAGATGCGCGCGCGTTCGGCGCCGATCCTGTCGGCGAATCTGCCAGCAAAGGGGGAACCGAGGACATTGACGATCGCTATGATGGCGAGATAGCCCACCGTGTCGACGCCATAGCCATTGCGCGGCAAATGCAGCCCTATCGCCAGCCAGAGCGCCAGAAAAAGCCCGAAGGACAGCGCCTGGATGAGGCCTCCCAGCGGCACTTCCTGCAGTGATTTCATGATCGGCCAGAGCGAGCGGAGCAGTTCGCCATAGCGCGGCGGCTCGACACCGGATGGTTTCTCGTCCCGCTTGCGCTCCATGATCAGGGGCAGCAGGATCACCAGCAAGGCCATGCTCGCCACCCCGACCCAATAGGCCGAGCGCCAGCCGAAATAGTGACCGAGCAGGCCGCCACCGACCCGGCTGCCCAATATTCCCAGGGTCACGCCGGCGGTCATGATCCCCGTGACATGGCCGATGCGTCCAGGAGCCACGCGCCGGGTGACATAGGCCGGCAGCAGATAGGGCGCGATGGTGAAAAAGCCGAGCAAAGAAGAGGCCGTGACAAACAAAAGGAAGCTGCCGGACAGCGCCATCGCCAGCATGGCAAAAAACTGACCGATGACAAAAATCGTCACCAGCTTGCGATTGTTGATTCGGTCGCCAAGCGGCAGCAGAAACAATATGCCGAGCGCCAGCGCGATCTGGTTGAGGGCCGGCGCGAGCCCGATCGTCGCACCGCTGACACCGAATTCTTCCGCGACCGGCGTGATCAGAGGATGGATATAATAGCCGTTGGCGACGACCGCCGCCGACGACAGGGCGAACAGGAAGAGCTTGAGTTCGCTGATCCGAGCGGGCGCATGGCTTTCGATGGGTTCGGGGCTGTTCATTTCGCTGTGCGCTTACGCGATAACCGCCAGGCGCAAAACAAAATTCCCGGACTATGACCTATCAATCATGTCGGCCAGATCCGCGGCCGCCTGATCGTAAACCCGGCTACGCGACAGTGCGACCAGTTCCGGGTCGGCGATATCGGGATGCCCGCTGTTAAACGGGGGTTGCGGATCATATTCCAGAGCGAGCTGGATCGATTTGGCCATTTCCTCCCCGGCGATTTCCGCGACCAGGCTCAAGGCAAAATCGATGCCCGAAGTCACGCCGCCGGCGGTAATGACATTGCCGTCCCTGACGACGCGGGCCTTTTCATATTGTGCCCCGAATTTCCCGAGCAGGCTGGTATAGGCCCAATGGCTGGTGGCCCGCTTGCCCTGCAGCAATCCGGCTGCACCGAGCGCCAGCGACCCGGTGCAGACGGAGGTCACATATTGGGCGGCAGCGGCCTGATCGCGCAAGAATTGCAGGGTGGCCTGGTCCTGAATAACGCCCCTGATGCCAAAGCCGCCAGGGACGCAGAGCAGATCGGCTTGCGGGCAATCGGCGAATCCGGTCGAGGGCAGAATGGCAAAGCCGCTGTCGGTCTGGACCGGCTTCCCCTTCTTGGCCGCGGTGTGGACCACGGCGCCGGGAATACGCGACAGCACCTGTGCTGGCCCGGTGAAGTCGAGCTGGGTAATGCCGTCGAACAGCAAAAAGACCATGTGGAAGGGTTTTGGGTCATCGGTCATCGGGCTGCTTCCAGACTAGAGAAATGCCCAGGCGATCGGCTCTAAATCCTGTCCGCTCCCCGATGGGTTTCCATCCTGATCTCGCCAGTCACGAACCAGCCTTGTCTAGCATTTCCATCAGCGGCGGACAATCCGATTCGGTTGCGCCTGTTGGCCAGCCCCTATTCATCGGTTCGCGCCTACAGGAGAGGCATGGCTTACGGGAGTTATAGCAGCGGGCAGGACCGCGCCCGATCGCTGGCAGCGGTGATCGCCATCCATGTTGCGGTCGGCTATTTGCTGGTGAGCGGGACGGGGATGGATATCGCCGAGCGCGTCGATAGCGGATTCAAGGTCATCCGGATCACGCCTCCGGTGCCGCCAGAACCGGTCCCGGACAGGCAGTCGGCAAAGGCCGAGGAAGGCGCGGCTTCGCCTGAAAATCTGCGTGCCAGGCCAAGCCAGATTGTGCTGCCACCCCCGGAAGTGCGGCTTCCGATCGAAACACCGCTGGTGGTCGCGCCGATCGCCGGACCCGGAAATGACGCCAGCGCAGGGGCCTCCGACCAGGCCGGTCCGGGGACTGGCAGCGGCGGACTGGGCGAAGGATCAGGCAGCGGGCGAAGCGGCGATGGCACCGGCAATGGCGGTCTTGTCTCGGGTCCGCGCCATTTGTCCGGCGCGATGACGCGCAAGGACATTCCCCGTTCCGTCTGGAACGCCGATACACGCGGCAGGGTCGTGGTCCGTTTCACGGTTGGCGCTGACGGCCGCGCCTATGATTGCCATATCCGCCAGACCAGCGGCCATCCGCAGCTGGACGCGATCACCTGCCGGCTGATAGAACAGCGTTTTCGCTTCGAGCCTGCCCGGGACACGAACGGCCGAGCGGTCGCCAGCCCCTATGGCTGGGTTCAGGAATGGTGGCGCGACGGGCGCGGCCCGCAGGGCCTGGACTGATCCCGGCCTACATTCCCATATAGTCGCGCTTGCCGATAGCGATGCCCTGCATGCGCAGCAGGTTGTAGGCGGTGGTGATATGGAGAAACAGGTTGGGCAGGAAGAAGCTGAGCACATAGGTCTGGCCGTCCAGCTCCATGGTCTGCTCCGGACCGACCGGCATGGAGATTTTCATGTCGGCATTGCCGTCGATCGTCGCATCGTCGGCGGCAGCAACCTTCTCCGCGCATTCGGCGACCCGCGCGATCAGCGCGTCGAAAGTCTCGCCTTCCATGGGCAGGTTCGGCAGCTGGTCGGACGGGGTCCCGGTCATCCGCGCCGCGCCGCGCACGGCAAATTCGGTGATCATCTGCACCTGCCATTTGAGGTCGTTCATGTCGGGGAAGAGGCGCGCGCCGAGATAGGCGTCTTCGGCCGTTCCGGACGCCTCGGCAGCTGCCTTGGCCTTGGTCAGAACTGTCGTCAGGCCACGAAACGCCTGGGCGGTCGAGCCTTTGAGAATTTGGGAGAGGGCAATGGTCATGACGGTTTCTTTCGATTGCAGGATTGGGGAGAGGATCTAGAATATGCCGGTGAGAAGATAGATGCCCAGCGCCATGAAGCAGCCGAACGTGCTGAACGCGCCGATCGCCCGGAAGAGCGGGAAAATCTTGCCGGTTGCGGACCCTTGGGAACCGGCAACCGTCGACAGGGCAATGGCGTGAAAGATCCGGCCCAGGACAAAGATGATCGCGATGATCCGGACGACATCATTCGGCACCACGGTCATTTCTGCCAGCGCCAGCACGACGATGAACAGAGCCGCATTTTCGGCGAGATTACCATGGCGGCGAATCTTGCGTTCCAGCGCCGGGTCGTCGCCCGTTCCCAGGCTTATCCGATTGCGGATGCGGTGCATGCCGACCAATATCATCAATATCGCCTGCAGGATGATCAGCACGGCTCCGGCGACGGCAGCAATAATCGGTATGGTCATCGAACATTCTCCTGTCCGATCCTATAGGGGCTGCGGCGAATATTGCCAGATCGCTATTCCGATGGAGATCCTGTTGCCCGGATCCAAGCCGATCGCGGCCGATCATGTCGCCACTTCCTGCCAGTGCGTTAACCATTCCTCTGCACAGCCGTTCAATAAATTTTCCCTATCGAGAAGTTTCATGAATACTTCCATGTCCAGCTTGTCGCCCGTTCGACAGACCGCCATCGTCTCGGCGATTGCGGCCCTGTTGTCGGTAACGTTCACAGGATCCATCTATCTCCTGTTTTTCGGGATGGACAACCGGTTCTGGCCGGCGATCAACATGTCGTTCATGATACCCTGGGCGATCACCATCCCTCTGGGATTCTATATGTCGAAGCAAAGATTCATGCTCGTGGGCCTCACCAATCGGCTCAAGCAGACGCAAATCAAATTGCGCCAGGCGAACAGGGCACTCGAACAACGGGCCAATTTTGACGGCATGACCGGCCTGCTCAGCCGGGACAGTTTTTTCAGCCAGCTTGATCAAATGCGTGCCAACGAAACGGCCAATGTACTGCTGATCATTGACGTCGACCATTTCAAGAATATCAACGACAATTTCGGTCATCCGGTCGGAGACCAGGCGCTGATCCTGCTCGGCAAGGTATTTCGCAAGACGCTTCGCCAGAACGATCTGGTCGGACGTATCGGCGGCGAGGAATTCGGCATATTCCTGCCCGACACCAGCGCGCCTGAGGGACAGATTATCGGCGAGATCATCCGGCACGAAATCGAGAATACCATTTTCGAACCCTATCAGAACGTGCGTCACGTGATCACCGTCAGCATCGGCGTGACCGACGTTGCCCCGCATCAGGAACGCACGGCAATTATGGGCAATGCCGATACCGCCCTGTTCGCCGCCAAACGAGGCGGACGGAACCAGGTGGTGTTGTTTGAGCCCGGCATGCGCGCCAAGCCGCGTCCGGTTCATGACAAGGTGCGGGAACCCAAGCCGGCTGTGGCGCATCCAAATTTCCATTGACGCGGAATTTGAAATGACGAAGTCCGCTGGCGCTGCTAGTGCTCGCGGTCATGACGGACTCACCAGACAGCAAACCCAATCATCTCTATCTCGTTGACGGCTCGGCCTATATATTCCGTGCCTATCACCGCTTGCCGCCGCTGACCAATGTCCGGGGCGAGCCGGTCGGCGCGGTCTATGGCTATACGACGATGCTGTGGAAGCTGGCCGACGAGCTCAACAAGGCCGACGGTCCGACCCATATGGCGGTGGTGCTGGACAAGGCGGGCACCAGCTTCCGCAACGATCTCTATGACCAGTATAAGGCCAACCGGCCGGAAGCGCCCGAGGATCTGAAGCCGCAATTCCCGATGATCCGCGACGCGACGCGGGCTTTCTCGCTGCCGCTGATCGAGGAAGAAAATGTCGAGGCCGACGACATGATCGCTTCCTATACCAAGGCGGCCCTGGAAGCCGGTTGGAAGGTCACCATCGTGTCCTCCGACAAGGATCTGATGCAGCTGATCGAGCCGCATGGCGAAAGCCGCGTCGACATGCTCGACACGATGAAAAATGCGCGGATGAACCGGGCGACGGTCGAGGAGAAATTCGGTGTCGGTCCGGAGAAACTGGGCGATGTGCTCGGGCTGATGGGCGACAGTTCCGACAATATTCCGGGCGTTCCCGGCATCGGACCGAAAACGGCGTCCAAACTGATCAACGAATATGGCGATATCGAAAGCGTGCTGGCCGCTGCGCCCGATATGAAGCCATCGAAAATGCGCGACAATCTGATCGAATATGCCGACCAGGCACGGCTGTCGCGGATATTGGTAACGCTGCGGGACGATTGCCCGCTGCCCGACACGCTGGACAGTTTCCTGATCCAGGATATTCCCGACGCGCCGCTGCGCGAATTTCTGTCGCACCACGGGTTCAACAGCCTGCTCCGGAAGCTGGGCGGTGACGGCCATGCCGAGCCGCAGAATCCCGACGTCGCCGACAATGAGCCGACCGCGCCTGCGGTCAAATTGCCCGACGCGCCGGCGATTGACCGGTCCAAATATGAATGCGTGCAGACGATTGCGGCGCTCGACCAGTGGATTGCCCGGGCGACCGAACAGGGCGTCTGCGCGGTCGATCTGGAGACCGACAGCCTGGAAAGCGTCACTGCCCGGATTGTTGGCGTCTGCCTCGCTACCGGGCCCAATCAGGCCTGCTATATCCCGCTTGGCCACGCCAGCGGTGACATGTTCGGCGAGACGCCGGAGCAGATCGGCCTCGACGAAGCGCTGGCCAGGCTGAAGCCGCTGCTTGAGGATGATGCGGTGCTCAAGGTCGGGCAGAATCTGAAATATGACATGGGCGTGCTGGGCCAGCATGATGTCAGGATCAGCCCGTTTGACGACACGCTGGTGATGAGCTTCAATCTCGATGCCGGTCTCCACGGCCACGGCATGGATGAGCTCAGCAAGCTGCATCTGGGCCATGAATGCATCAGCTTCAAGAGCCTGACCGGCACCGGCAAGAAGGCGATCGGCTTCGGCGAGGTGCCGCTCGACAAGGCAACCGAATATGGCGCCGAGGATGCCGATGTGACGCTGCGGCTGTGGGAAATCCTGCGCTTGCGGATGGTCCCGGAGCGGGTGACGCGCGTCTACCAGATGGTCGACCGGCCGCTGGTCCCGGTGATTGCGAAAATGGAACAGACCGGCGTGCTGGTCGACCGCGAGGAACTGTCGCGGCTCTCCGCCACATTTGCCGAGGAAATGGAGAAGCTGGAGCAGCAGATTCACGAGCTGGCCGGGGAAAGCTTCTCGATCGGCAGCCCCAAGCAGCTGGGTGAAATCCTGTTCGGCAAGCTTGGCCTGAAGGGCGGCAAGAAGGGCAAGTCGGGGCAATATTCGACCGATGTCACGGTGCTTGAGCGGCTGGCCGGCGATGGCGAACCGATTGCCCAGAAGGTCGTCGACTGGCGGCAGCTGGCGAAACTCAAATCCACCTATACCGACGCGCTGCAGGAGCAGATCAATGCCAAGACCGGACGCGTCCACACCTCTTACAGCCTGAGCGGCGCGCAGACCGGGCGGCTGTCCTCAACCGAGCCCAATCTGCAGAATATCCCGGTCCGGACCGGCATCGGGCGGCAAATCCGGCAGGCCTTTGTTGCTGCCCCCGGTCATCTCATCCTGGCTGCCGACTATAGCCAGATCGAGCTCCGGCTGGCGGCGCATATTGCCGATGTCGCGACGCTGAAGGAGGCCTTTGCCGCCGGCGAGGATATTCATAACCGCACCGCGCGGGAACTGTTCGGTTCTGAAGACCGCGATGCGCGCGCGCGCGCCAAGACGATCAATTTCGCGATCCTCTATGGCATTTCGCGATGGGGTCTGGCGAAGCGGCTGGAGGTCGATCCAGACGAAGCACAGGCGATGATCGACACCTATTTCGAGCGTTTCCCCGGTATCAACCAATATATCTCGACCACGCTGCAGTCGGTCCGCGAAACCGGCTATACGGAGACGCTGTTCGGCCGGAAGACCTGGTTCGAGCGGATCAAGTCGAGCAACCAGGCCGAACGCCAGGGCAGCGAGCGGGCGGCGATCAATGCGCCGATCCAGGGCACCAGCGCCGATATCATCAAGCGCGCGATGGCAAGAATGGGACCGGCCCTGATCGAGGCCGGACTGGGTGACGTAAAAATGTTGATGCAGGTGCATGATGAACTGGTGTTCGAGCTGCCGGAAGCGGATGTGGATGCGGCGAGCAAGGTGATCCGCAGCGTGATGTCCGGTGCGGCGGAACCGGCGGTGAAGCTATCGGTGCCGCTGGATGTGGATATCGGGACCGGCAAGAACTGGGACGAAGCGCATTGAGCTGATGGCGGAACGGTGCGTCAGCCTTTGATCCAGAAGCGGATGAAAAGGCCGACCGCGCCGACCGCCAGCACGCCCATCGCCCAATAGGCGAGCATCCAGATCAGGCGCTTTGGCAAGGGCGCGTCATCGGCGGTCCTGCCTTCAGGCGAGAGCGGGTCGAAGGCCATCAGTGATAGCCGTCCGATCCGACCTTGCCGCGAAACACCCAATAGGCCCAGGCGGTATAGGCCAATATGATCGGCACCATGATGCCGGCCCCCACCAGCATGAACATCTGGCTCTCATAGGGTGCTGCCGCTTCCCAGATCGTCACCCTGCCCGGGATCACATCCGGCCACATCGATACGCCCAGGCCGACAAGACTGAGTCCAAACAGTCCGAGCGCGTAGAAAAAAGGTGCCGCCTCCTGGCGTTTCGACAGGCTGCGGAAGAACAATATCGAGATGACCAGCGTCGCCAGTGGGATCTGGGCGGTCGCGATGATGCCCGGATAGGCGAGCCAGCGCGTATAATATTGTGCCTCGAGAAAGGGCGTTGCGATGCTGACGGCGGCGATCGCAAGCAGCAGCAATATGCCGAGCCGGCCGGCATAGCTGTAGCACTGGCGTTGCAACGGCCCCTCGGTTTTCCAGATCAGCCAGCAGCAGCCGAGCAGGGCATAGCCGGCGAGCAGCGCGAAGCCGGTGAGCAGGCTGAACGGGGTCAGCCATTCCCACCAGCCGCCGGCGTAGGCGCGGCCTTCGACCGTGATTCCCTGCAGCAGCGCACCCAGAGTGATACCCTGGGCAAAGGTTGCGATGACCGAACCGGCGGTAAAGGCCAGATCCCAGCGGGCGCGATGGGCCGGGTCGCGCCAGCGGAATTCGAAGGCGACGCCACGCAGGACCAGCCCCAGCAGCATCGCTATCAGGGGTGCATAGAGGGCTGGCAGGATGATCGCATAGGCCAGCGGGAAGGCGGCCAATAGCCCGCCGCCACCGAGCACCAGCCAGGTTTCATTGCCATCCCAGACCGGTGCGATGCTGTTCATCGCCGTATCGCGATCCGGTCCGACCTTGAAATTGGGGAACAATATGCCGATGCCGAGATCGAAGCCGTCCATGATCACATAGACAACGACGGCAAAGGCGATGATACCGGCCCAGATGACGGTCAGGTCGATGCCGTTCATGTCGTTTCTCCTTCGCCGACTTCCCCTTCGAGAACCGCCGCCGCCGGGGTGATCCCCGCCGAGCGGATCGGGGCATCGGCAGGCGTTGGTTCGTGCGCCTCGGGCGGTTTGGCGGCCAGCTTGAACAGATATAATATGCCGGCGCCAAAGACGATGAAATAGACGACGACAAAGGCCAGCAGCGAAGCGGCAACCGCCGGCGCATCCAGCGGCGCGGCGCTTTCGCTCGTGCGCAGCAGGCCATAGACGGTGAACGGCTGGCGCCCGACCTCGGTGGTGACCCAGCCGGCGAGCACGGCAATGAAGCCGGAGGGTCCCATGACCAGCGCGGCGCGGTGCAGCCAGGGCGAGTCATAGAGTTTCTTGCGCGACCGGGCGAGCAGGCTCCACAGGCCGATGCCGAGCATCGCAAAGCCGAGGCCGACCATGATCCGGAACGACCAGAAGACAATGCCGACCGGGGGTTCGTCGCGGTCTGGAATCGTGTCCAGTCCGGCAAGCGGCGCATTCAGGTCATGTTTGAGGATCAAAGACGAGGCCTTGGGTATCTCAATCGCATAGTCGACCCGCTTTTCCTTGCTATTGGGAATCCCGAACAGAATCAGCGGCGCGCCGTCGGGGTGGCTCTGATAATGACCTTCCATCGCCATCACCTTGGCCGGCTGATGCTCGAGCGTGTTGAGTCCGTGCAGATCGCCCATGAATATCTGCGCTGGCGCCACCAGGGCGGCCATCCACATCGCCATCGAGAACATCTTGCGCGCGCCCGGGTTGGTCCTGTCTTTCAGCAAATGCCAGGCACCGACCGCGCCAACCGCAAAAGCGGTGGTCAGATAGGCGGCGAGCAAAGTGTGGATCAGCCGATAGGGAAAGCTCGGATTCCAGACAATATCCCACCAGCCGGCGGCGGGCACAAACTGCCCGACATCGTTGATGGCATAGCCGACCGGCGTCTGCATCCAGCTATTCACCGACAATATCCAGAAAGCGGAGATGAAGGTCCCCACCGCCACGGCCAAGGTCGCGACAAAATGCAGCTTGCGGCCGACCTTGTTGATCCCGAACAGCATCACGCCCAGAAAGCCGGCTTCGAGGAAAAAGGCGGTGAGCACCTCATAGGCCATGAGCGGGCCGATAATCGGCCCGGCCTTGTCGGAGAATACCGACCAGTTGGTCCCGAACTGATAGGACATGACGATACCGGACACGACCCCCATCGCGAACACCACCGCAAAAATCTTGAGCCAGTAGCGGTAGAGATTGGCGTAGACGCCCTTGTCGGTTTTCAGCCAGAGGCCTTCCAGCACCGCGAGATAGCTGGCGATACCGATGGTAAAGGCCGGGAACAGGAAATGGAAACTGACGGTAAACGCAAATTGCGCCCGGGCCAGATTGATAGCGAGATCATTTTCCATCTTGTTTTAACCTTCAGAGATTTTGCTGCTGTCGAGCGCATATTTGCCAGGCCCGCGGCAGTAGATCAGAAACAGCGATCCCATGATCGCGATATTCTTGAATAATGGCCCGACATGCCCGGGCGCGATATGAACAGTGATGGTAATCGGAACGAGCGTGAGGAAAATCAGCAGAGCCGAAAGCCGGGTCATCCAGCCCAGTGCAAGCATCACGCCGAATATGACGAAAATGCCGCCCGACAGCCACAAAAGCCAGGAGGGGTTGCCGACCATGTTGATTACATCCCACCAGGGCGAATCCTTCATCCGGTTCAGCATGTACTGATGTTCGCCAAAATGCCCCAGGCCACCGATAATGAATATCAGGCTGGTCAGGACACGAAAAACGGGATCGGCCCAATCCTTCAGTCTTTGGGATGGCGTGATATACGCCTCAATTGTCTGTATCATATCATGCCTCTTGCCATCCAGTTATCAGTCTTATCGTCGGCGTTGTCTTCAGCGTCCACAACTGCAATTAACGCCGAATAGGCTTCATTTTGCGAAAGGTAGACCTTGCCCGACAATTGCTCGAGGAAATGCGAGCGTTTCAGCCGGTCCATCACCGGTCCCTTGACTTCCGAGAGATGGAGCGAGATGCCGCCATCCTCGAGCCGGTGGTTGATCGCCTCGATGCTTTCCAGTGCCGAGGCATCGATTGCATTGACCGCCGAACACATCAATATGACATGGCGGACGGTCTTTTGTTCGGCGACCTGCTCGAGAATGAATTCCTCCAGCCAGCGCGCATTGAGATAGGTCAGGCTTTCATCGATGCGGATCGTCAATATGCGCGGGTCAGTAAAAACCTTGTGCCGGTTGACGTTGCGAAAATGCTCGGTCTCGGGGACCCGCCCGACGATCGCCGCATGGGGGCGCGAACTGCGCCACAGGAAGAGCGCGAGGCTGAGGCCGACACCGGCGATCACGCCCGGTTCGACGCCAGCAAGCAAGGTGACACCGATGGTTGCCGCCATCGCCGCAAAATCCATTTTCGAATAGTGCCAGATCGTTTGCGGCGTCTTGAGATCGACGAGGCTGAGCACGGCAACAATGATCGTCGCGGCCAGGGTGGCGATCGGCAGCGAAGCGAGCAGCGGGGTCAGAAACAGCGCTGCCAGGGCGATGCCGACCGCCGTGAAGGCGCCGGCCGCCGGCGTTTCCGCGCCGGCATCGAAATTGACCACCGAGCGGGCAAAGCCGCCGGTGACCGGATAGCCGCCGGAAAAGGCCGCCGAGATATTGGCTGCGCCCAGGCCGATCAGTTCCTGGTCGGGATCGATTCGCTGCCGCCGTTTGGCCGCCAATGTCTGGCCGACCGAAACGGATTCGACAAAGCCGATGATGCTCAGCAGCATCGCCGGGACGGCCAGCGTTTTCCAGAGCTCCAGATCGACCAGCGGCACGGAAAAGGGCGGCAGGCTTTGCGGGATGTCGCCGACCACCTTGACCCCCTGCGCTTCCAGACCCAGCGTGATGGTGGCAATGGTGGAAATGGCAACGGCGGCAATCGGTCCGGCCTTGGCCAGCAGTTCGGCCGGTCGCGCGGGAAGGCCGAAGCGCATCAGCAGGGGCTTCAGTCCCTTGCGCACCCAGAAGAGAAAGGCGGTCGCGGACACGCCGATGATCAGGGTGGGCATATTGGTGGTGCCGATCGTCGCGGCAATGCTGGACAGGAGTTCGGGCATCGCGGCGCCGCTCGACTTGATGCCAAAGATCGACTTCAACTGGCTGGTTGCGATGATGATGCCGCTGGCGGTGATGAATCCCGACACAACCGGATGGGAAAGCAAATTGGCCAGAAAACCGAGCTTGAATATGCCCAAGAGCAGGAGGAAAAGGCCTGACAGCAGAGCCAAAACCAAGGCGGCTGCGATAAATTCCGCGCTGCCGGGAGCGGCAATGGCGCTCGCGGCGGTCAGGGTCATCAGCGAGACCACGGCAACCGGCCCGACCGCCAATGTCCGGCTGGTCCCGAATATGGTGTAGGCAATCAGCGGCAGGATCGAGGCGTAGAGCCCGATTTCCGGCGGAAGGCCGGCGAGCATGGCATAGGCCAGGCTTTGCGGGATCAGCATGATCGTGACGATGATGGCGGCGACGCCGTCATTGGTCAGCGTGGTGCTGTTATAGCGGCGGCCCCAATCGAGGATTGGCAAATAGCGGGAAAATTTCATCGGCTGTCTTATTCCGCGCCGATGCGGTGCGGCTTGACCATCCATTCCCGCCCCTTGAGCATGCCATGCCAGTAGACCGGCGGCAGGATCGTATCCTTGAGCAGCCACGAAAGCCGCGATGGCCGTGTGCCGTCGATCAGCCAGTTGGGAAAGCTCGGCAGCAATTTTCCGCCATAGCCGAATTCGGCCAGCACGACCTTGCCGCGTTCGACGGTCAGTGGGCAGCTGCCATAGCCATCATAATCGGCCACCGGCGGTTTGCCGTCAAGGGCTGCGAGGGCGTTGACGGCAACGACCGGGGCCTGTTTGCGGACGGCCGCCATTGTCTTGGCATTGGGGGCGCTGCACGCATCACCCAGCGAGAATATATTGGCATATTTTACGTGGCGCAGGGTTGCCGGATCGACATCGACGAAGCCGCTATCGGCTGCCAGCGGGCTGGAGCGGACAAAATCGGGAGCCATTTGCGGCGGGACGACATGGATCATGTCAAACTTCACATCGACCCTTTTGGTCTCTTCGCCGTGTTTTTGTTCGAATGTTGTAATCTGGGCTGGGCCATCGACCGCGACCAGCGTGGATTCAAGGTTCAGATGCGCGTTGTAGCGGTCGATATATTCCATCAAGGCCGGCACATATTCCTTGATACCGAACAGCGCCGCACCGGTATTGTGGAACTGCACGTCAATATTCGCCAATACGCCTTCTTTTTCCCACTTGCTGCAGGACAGATACATCGCCTTTTGCGGCGCACCGGCACATTTTATCGGCATTGGCGGCTGGGTGAACAAAGCGGTCCCGCTGGTCAGTTCCTTGACCAGCCGGAAAGTATAAGGCGCGAGATCGAAGCGGTAATTGGACGTGACGCCATTTTTGCCCAGGGTCTCGGGCAGACCGTCAATCGCTGCCCAGTCGAGCTTGATGCCGGGACAGACGATCAGAACGTCATAATGGATTTCCTGCCCGTCGGCGGTCGTGACAGCGTTATTGTCCGGATCGAAGGAGGCGGCCGCGGACTTTATCCATGTCGCCCGGGCAGGGATCAGGTCCTTTTCCTTGCGGTGGGTGAATTCCGCAGAAAAGGCGCCGCCTCCGACCATCGTCCAGCCGGGCTGGTAATAATGGTCGTCGGCCGGGTCGATAATCGCCAGCGAGATATTCCGGTTGCGCTTCAGCATGCTAGCAGCGGTGGCGATGCCCGCGGATCCGCCGCCGACCATGACGACATTGAACCGGCTGGTGCCAGCCGGTGGCGAAGGATTATTCTTGCCAGCGGCCTGCGCCATTTCCGTCAGTTGCGTGGACCGGGCGCCCGACCGGCAATAGGCGAGCGTGGGGGCAGGAAGGGCGGCGAGTGCTGCGGCCATTTTTTCGCCGTCCTGAACGGTGATGGCGCCGGATACCGCCGGGACATAGGCGAACTGCAGGCCGGCCGTTTTCGCCGCCTCGGCGATTGCGGCCGAACGGGGGTGGTCGCCTGCTTCGTCATCGGGCCGGTTGCAGATGATCGATTGGAAACCGGCTTTTGCCAGCGCAGAGACATCGTCCAGCTCCAGTTGCGGCGCTACGCTGACGGCGTCGTTCAACTTGGTAATTTCCGGCTTGCTTGTCATCGGACATCCTTCTCGATTCTGACTCTGCTAACTTGTCACGCGATGGGCGATCATCCCTGCGAATAATGCGATCACAAAGGCCAGCGCGGGCAGGGGATTGATCGCCAGATCGGCGAGGCCCGGCCCCGGACAGAGGCCGCTTATGCCCCAGCCGGCACCGAAAAGCATGGCGCCGATCGTGAGTTTGCGATCAATGAGCGATGTGCCGGGAAGCGAGAAATGCGCATCGGCAAAAGGCTTGTCGAGCCGCCGCTGGATGATCCAGGCAATCGCCATCGGAATCATCGCTCCGCCCATCACGAAGGCGAGCGTCGGGTCCCAGTGGCCAAGCAGGTCGAGAAAGCCCTGCACCCGGGCAGGGTCGGCCATGCCGGAAAAGGCAAGGCCGGCACCGAATAATGCTCCGGCGAAAAGAGCGACCAATATCTGCTTCACAACAGGCCTCCTGCGCGCATCAGCGCCACGGTGACAAAGCCGCTGGCCATGAATATCGCGGTGGCAACCAGCGAGCGCGGGGACAATCGCGACATGCCGCAGACGCCGTGGCCGCTGGTGCAGCCAGAGCCCAGGCGGGTGCCATAGCCGACCAGCAAGCCGCCGATGATCAGCGGAATGATCGAGGGAGGAAAGCGGGTTTCGATGCCGCCAGTGAGCGAGGAGATGATCAGGGCACCGAGCGGCAGGCCAATGACAAAGGCAGCGGCAATACTGCGCGGCGCGCCGCTGTCGGCAATGCCGGTGGCGCGCGCGGCCAGTCCGCTGACGCCGGCGATGCGACCAAGGCCGAGCAGCATCAGGGCGGCGGCGACACCGATCATCAGGCCGCCGATCAGCCCTTCAACGGGCATGGCATGGGGGAAAGCGGCGAGCATCAGACGCCGTTCAACGGCACTTTGAGATAGCGCACGCCATTATCTTCCGGCGGCGGCAGATGCCCCGCTCGCATATTGACCTGCACCGACGGCAGGATCAGCCGCGGCATGTCCAGCGTCTTGTCCCGCTCGGTCCGCATCTTGACAAATGCGTCCTCGGTGATGCCGTCATGGGCATGGATATTGTGCTTCCGTTCTTCCGCAACGGTGGTTTCCCAGACATATTCGGTCCGGTCTGCCGGCAGATAGTCATGGCACATGAACAGGCGGGTGGTGTCGGGCAGCGACAATATCCGCCGCATCGACCGGAAGAGCTTGCGCGCGTCACCGCCGGGGAAATCGGCCCTTGCCGTGCCATAGTCGGGCATGAACATGGTGTCGCCGACAAAGACGGCGTCACCGACGACATAGGCGATGCACGCCGGCGTGTGGCCCGGCACATGCATCACGGTCACATCGATATTGCCGATCTTGAACGTGTCACCATCCGCGAACAGACGATCAAAATCCGATCCGTCGCGCTGAAATTCGGTGCCGGCGTTGAACAATTTCCCGAACACATCCTGCACCGTCACGATATGCTCGCCAATGGCAATCTTGCCGCCAAGCTTTTCCTGCAGATAGGGCGCAGCCGACAGGTGATCGGCATGGGCATGGGTCTCGAGCAGCCATTCAACCTTCAGGCCATGCTCGTTCACATAGGCAATCACCTCATCGGCGGAATCATAGGAGGTTCGACCGGACGCGGGGTCAAAATCAAACACGCTGTCGATGATGGCGGCGGCTTTGGTTTCCGCATCATGCACCACATAGGTCACGGTATAGGTCGCTTGATCAAAAAACGCCTGGATCACCGGGATATGGCGCTGCGCGCGGGAGATCTGTTCTGCTGCATGAATCAGGGCCGAATCAGTCATAGAAAAATCCTCATATTCATATTTACATAAAACATGTAATACATTATATGTGTTGCGTCAATATGCGAACACTGCCAATTTCCAGGAGGGGTTGAAACTAATGACAGACGAGTTGCCAATAAAGTCCGGTTCATTGCGTATTGGCGACCCCGCGCCCGATTTCGAGGCGCGCACCACCCGTGGCCCGGTGAGGCTGTCCGACTATCGCGGCCGATGGCTGGTCTTCTTTTCCCATCCGGCCGATTTCACGCCGGTGTGCACCACCGAATTTGTTGCCCTGGCGCGCCATCAGGACCGGTTCGAGGCAATGGACTGCGCCTTGCTTGGCCTTTCGGTCGACAGCCTCTACGCCCACCTTGCCTGGGTGCGCGCGATCGAGGACCGGTTTGATGTCAAAATAAATTTTCCGATCGTCGAGGACCCGAGCATGGCGGTCGGCCACGCCTTTGGCATGATCGATGAAAATGCTGCCGATTCCGCGGCGATGCGGACCAGCTATTTCATCGATCCCCAGGGCACCATCCGGGCGACCACCTGCTATCCGCACAATGTCGGACGGTCCGTTGACGAGATGCTCCGCCTGCTGGCAGCGCTGCAACTGGCCGACCGGCAGGATGTGCTGATACCCGAAGGCTGGCAGCCCGGCGACGATGTGCTGGAGATACCGCCGCTGTCGGCCGAGAATATCAGCCGGGAAGATGACTGGTTCTGCCACATGGTGAAAGCCCGATGACCGCCATGTTCGAAGACCGGGAAAGGGCCGATGCCGCGACCGAGAAGCTGAAGGTCTATGCGCAGCCCCAGCGGCTGATGATCCTTTCCTATCTCCTGCGCGGCGAAAGCAGCGTCAGCGAAATTGACAGGGCGACCGGCATCGGCCAGCCGGCGCTTAGTCAGCAACTGGCGGCCTTGCGCCGCGCCGATATCGTGAAAACCCGGCGCGAGGGCAAGCAGGTTCGCTATGACCTGGCCGACGACACGGCCCGGCTCTGCGTCAGAACCATGGAGGCCTTGCTCGCCGACCAGCCGGATCCGCAGCGGGTGATGACGGCGGCCAAGACATCCGATATACCGATGAGCAAGCCCTCGACCGGCATCGGCACGGCGGGCTTCGCAAAAATTCTATAGGCCAAAATTATGCAGGACAGGAACAATTACCATGAGCAGTGAGAACAGCAATCAAGACCCGCATCCCGACGAACTGAAACCGGAGGACTGGGCGGGCGAGATGGGACTGAAGTGGCTGGCCAACCTGTCCCTGTTCGAGGAGATGATCGCGCCGATCGGCGACGCATTGCTCGCCCGCGCCGACTATCAGGCAGGCGAGACGGTGATCGATCTGGGGTGCGGTGGCGGTGCGACCACGCTGGCCATTGGTACCGCGGTTGCACCGTCCGGCAAGGTCATGGGCGTCGATATTTCGCCCGACCTGGTTGCCGCCGCGCAGGAGCGGGCGGCGAGGAGCGGCGCCACCAATATCGCCTTCACCTGCGCCGATGCCTCAACCGTCACCCTGGCAGAGGCACCATATGATCGGCTTTTCTCCCGCTTTGGCAGCATGTTCTTTGAGAATCCCCTCAGCGCCTTTGCAAATCTGCGCAGCCTTGTCCGGAAGGGTGGCCGGATCGATCTGGCGATCTGGGGACCGCCGCGCGACAATCTGTGGATGATGGAAATGATGGGTGTCGTCAGAAATCATGTCGAAGTCCCGCCGGCGGTGCCGAGGGCGCCGGGGCCATTTGCCTTTGAAGATCTGGAATATTTCGGCGAGATTATGGAAGGCAGCGGCTTCACCAATGTCGACGTGACCGCCTATGAAGGCCTGCAGCCCGTCGGCGGTACCGGTGCGACCCCGGAAGAGGCCGTCGCCTTTGCATTCTCGTCGCTGGCAGTCGGTCGTCTGTTGAGCGACAAGGGCGAGGCGGTCCTGGAAGCCGCGAGCAAGGAGCTGGCCGATGTATTTGGCCGGCATCATGTGCCCGGACAGGGCGTGATGATGCAGGGCAAGGCCTGGCTGGCATCGGCCGTCGCCTGACGGGAGCAATCCGACGATGCCCGCTGCCGGGGCCAATTTATTGCCATTTCTGAATGCAAAGGCCTCCCAGGCCCCTGCAATTCAGTCGTCTGTCTTCAATTCTGGCTAGAT
>Ga0075467_10000167_pt1 | contig 47291 bp, 44 predicted proteins | sample DEB08_DNA_9_FD_75067 | JGI IMG/M metagenome (GOLD analysis project Ga0075467, IMG submission 75067) | Aqueous microbial communities from the Delaware River and Bay under freshwater to marine salinity gradient to study organic matter... | ecosystem: Environmental > Aquatic > Marine > Coastal ... | reverse complement strand
TTCTTAAAGCCTTTAATCCTTAAGCGGGTGCAAATATAAAACCCTTTTTTTATTCCCACAACGCTTTTTGAAATTATTTTGAAATTATTTTTTTAACCCCAATTCTAAACCCCTAAAAACCTATAAGAACTATCCAAATAGATACCCATTTAGAGGGCGCAAATATAAAACCCTTCTACTAATCCGCAAACTTATTCATAACTATTTTTTCAATTATACCCTACCAATCTTGATGTCAGTGATTTATAAGAAGAAATTCCAAACCAAACCAAAGCGAATAGCAAAATCTCTGTATGGATAGTTAGGTGCTGAGTAGTAATTATACCCAGTAAAAGCGGAATTAATGTGTTCTGCCTTAATAAAAATTCTTGTCTGCTGTATTTTTGCATTAATAAAGAAGTCTAATCTTGGAAAGCCTCCTAACTTGGTTTGATTCTGAGTATAGAACTCAGCAAGTAAAGGATCGTAGGCATTCATATTATATTTTGTGAAATAATTGAATGTAATCCCCGTTTGAAGAAATAATGCTTTCTTAAATAAATGATTTGAATAATATAATGTATTTCTAGTTACTATTTCTGGTACATTTAATACACCTTCACCATCTATTACTTTTTGATACCTTATCGTATTATCTAATGTAAAATTTCTCCAATTTATTCCTTTTTCCAACTTAACTCTAAAGTAGTTAATTGTGTTTGAATTTTGAAAAGGCTTAACTAATGTATCTACTTCTGACAAACTAAAGTAGGTGTAGTCATTAATTGTAGAATAATCAACTTCAATATTTGCAAGTTTATCTGATTTAAGCTGAAATGATAATTGCTTAGTTTCAACATTACTAAAGTCATTTTGCCAATTGTAATTAACATAATCACTTTGATATAATAGGTAGTTATAATTAGGAGCTCTAGAATTAATATTTATACCTGCGACAACTTCAATATCATCATTTATATTATATGATGCATTACCTGATAAAAAATTACCATCAAAACCTCCTGAAATATTTAATCCAAATTTTCCTTCTACTTCAAATTCTCCTATCCTATTTTGATACTCTCCTCCAACAGAAATTACATTCCCTTTTAATCTATTAGTTATGTCATTTCCATTTAAGGTCACAATTTTATTATAACCATAGTTATACTTATTATAAGCTGCTTTGAATTTTAGAACACCAATTGTACTATTAATATATTTTGCATTCACATCAATATACATGTCTTGCAAAGAAACCCTATCTCTTAAATTAGTTGCAAGAAACGCATCTCCAAAAAAATCGTTTTGAGAAGTTTGCTCAAACTTATAACCTTTGTCTTCATAAGAAAACGTATTACCAATGCTCAGAATATTCTGATTAGTAGAATCTTTTTGTTGAATTAGATTATAGGCATGTTCTAAATAATAACGATTTCCTTTTAAAACACTGTTAGCATTTTCAAAAGCTGGATCAAAAACAGAACGATCCAAAAATTCTGGATTTCCAGATTCAAAACTTTCAATGTCTTCATCTTTTATACCACCGTTTTGATCGTTCAATAAGTCTTGTGCAGTAAAATGCGCCCGAAAGTTATATCTCTCATTTTTAGCTTTGTAATTTGTGCTAAAATAAAAATTCCCCGTACTAGTCAATATATGTTGGTATTTACCTAAAGATCTTAATCCTTTGTATCCAACTGAAAAATTAAATTGCTGTGATGTGTTTACAGTAAACATCGATTCTAATAACTGCCCTTGTTCAAAAGCTGTTTTATACATTAGTTCAGTAAATGGAGTAGGCACATAATAATAGTATATATCATTTATCTCCTTGTAATTAAAATGCATTGCTCTTGCCCCAAAATTTGGCATAAGTCCATTATCACTAAAATTATAGCTTAATGTATTAAATGTTTGACCAATATTTGAAAACGGAAGTATATCAAAATAGTCTTTTCTTAAATAATTGAATTTATAATCCTTACGAATGGTAAGTGTTGTGTCAGCAATTATAGTATCATTTTCTACTGAAATAATTTTGTAGTCAATGATTTTCGCATCTTTGTTTTTAATATTTTTATTGCTGGTATTTCCAAAATCTCTTCGATTACTTCCTAAACTATCATTAAGCTGCCCTTCCTTTAACTGTTTCAAATCACCTCTTTTCACCTCTTGAACCTGCGCATGGATAACACTAACTGTAAAAAGACAAAATATTAGGAGGATCCTATTCATGAAAATAACCTTAAGTAGTTGCTTTAATTAGAAAAAACTTCGGCAAAAATAGTAAATATCTTATGGATTTAGTTCTTTTACCAAAGAAACACAATTTGAAATTACGATAACGTTTCAAACTTATTAATATTTAAATGTTAAAGTTAAAATATTCAGAATTTAATTTTGAATGCGGCACAGATGAAGCTGGCAGAGGCTGTTTGGCTGGCCCTGTTACTGCAGCTGCTGTTATTCTTCCTTTAAATTTTAAAAATAACATGTTAAATGACTCCAAACAATTATCTCACAAAAAGCGTGATTTTTTAAAACCAATTATTGAAAACGAAGCCGTTTGTTTTGCAGTTGCTCATGTATTTCAAGAAAAAATCGATGAAATTAATATTCTAAATGCATCTTTATTAGCGATGCATAAGTCTATTGAAAAACTTAATAACCAAGTTGAATTTATCAGTGTTGACGGAAACAAATTCAAGCCATTTAAAACAATTCCTCATCAAACCATTATAAAAGGCGATGGAAAATACTTAAATATTGCTGCAGCTTCTGTTTTGGCTAAAACCTATAGAGATGCCTACATGGAAACTATTCATGAAGAATTCCCAATGTATAACTGGATTCAAAACAAAGGGTACCCAACTTTTGAGCATCGCGAAGCCATTAAAAAATATGGTATTACTAAACATCATAGAAAATCCTTTAAGTTATTACCTGAGCAATTAACTTTTGAATTTTAAATTATACCTTTGCAACATGTGTTTTATTAATGACCCTCAATGAAAAAAATACTTATTGCTTTTGTTTTATTTTCCACTATTATTGGTTGCAATTCCAATAAAAAAAACACCACTAAACTTTCACATCTCATTCCGGAAAACGCAATTGCCGTTTTAAAAATTTATGATCTAGAATCCTTTAAAACCGATATTAAAAACAATGATTTCTTCAATAGAAGTATTAATAAAGAACGCAGTTTGCAAGATTCCGATATTTTAAAAAACCTTCAAACGGTTAATAATGTTCTCCTTTGCTTCAATAAAGATAAAGGTAAAAATCACATTTCAATTATTACTAAATATACTGATAGTTTATTCACCTCAACAACTATAGATTCAACGGCCTATTACTCAAAAATAATTGATAATTTTTTTATAGCTTCAACTTCAGAAGCCATAATAAACGGTTTAAAAGCAGGTCCAAATTCAACCTTTGAAAAACTTGCTCAAACTGCAAATTCCAACACATCCTTTTCATTATTCCTTAATAATAAGAGTTCTGATAGTTTAGGAAATATCATGTTTAATCAAAAAACAATGGCTACTGCAGTTCTGTTGGATGCCAATTTAACTTCAGGTGAAATTAATTTAAATGGGATTGCAATAACCGATGACTTAAAACCTGAATTTCTAACTATTTTCAATAAAACTACGGCTCAAGAAAATACAGTTTCTGAAGTAGCTCCATTAAGCAGTAAAGGTTTTTTAAGTTTTACATTTAATGATTATGACATCATAAAACATAATATTGAAACTTATCATAGCACAAAAACAGATTCAACTCTAAATGATTTTTGGCTGTATTCCATCAATGAAATTGGTGAAGTATATTTAGAAAACAACTCAGTCGTTATTGCCAAATCATTAGATGCCACAACTACAAAGGACGGCTTGCTTGATAATCAAGAAATAATATCAACATTTAGGGAAATAGATATCTTAAAGTTTAATAGTCCTCAGTTTTTCAATACGTTATTTAGCCCTCTATTATCTAATGACGAATTAAATTTTTATACAGTCATTGATAATTATTTTGTCTTTGCCAGTTCAGAATCCGATTTACAGATTATCATCTCCAATTATCAAAATGGAGCTACATTAAGTAAAAACGAATCGCTTATAAATAGTTACTCAAACATTAGTGATGAATCTTCGCTATTATTAGTTGCAGATGCTGATAAATTAGAATATATTACCTCTAAAATTTTTGATATTAAAAACAATAAAATTGATTTGAGCGGTTATAAATTTTCAACCTTTCAATTTGTACAGGATGAAGATTTTATGCATGTAAATATTAATATTAATAAGAATAAATCAAGAACTTTCTCTAACTCCATTTCAGAAGAATTCAACATTACCCTTGATGCTGATGTACTCACAAATCCACACTTTGTAACAAATTATCGCACCAATCAAGAAGACGTTGTTGTGCAAGACATCAACAATAATTTATATCTCATTTCTAATCAAGGAAAAATTCTTTGGAAAAAACGTCTCAATGGTAACATTCTTGGAAAAATTGAGCAAATTGATATTTATAAAAATGGAAGGTTACAGCTTGCATTCGCAACTCCTAATCGTGTTTATGTTATAGACAGAAATGGCAATGATGTAGGACCATTTCCCTTAAAATTTGGAGATGAAATAACCCAACCTCTAAGCGTATTTGATTATGACAACAACAAAAATTATCGTTTGCTAGTCACTCAAGGTAATGACATACTTATGTACAACACAAGTGGCAAAACAGTTAATGGTTTTAGGTATCAAGAAGCGGCTGAAATCAATTCGCAACCAAAGCATTTCAGAATAAATAGCAAGGATTATATTGTGTTTGCTGCTGGGAATACTATGAAAATTTTAAATCGTCAAGGACAAACTAGAATCGACGTTAAAGAATCTATAGATTTTTCAGAAAATGGCATTTATCTTTATAAAGATTTGTTTACAACAACATCTCAGAAAGGTGAATTAGTGCAAGTAAACTCAAACGGAAGTGTAAGCAAACAAAGCCTCAATCTGGATAAAAATCATGCAATAAATGCCACAAGCAAAACTATTGCAACGCTTTCAGAAAACAACTTAACTATTAAACAAAACACCTTTGAACTTGATTTTGGCAACTACACCAATCCCATTATTTTCTACTTAAATGATAAAATTTATGTAAGTGTAACCGATTTGCAAACCAAAAAAATATACGTGTTTGATAGCCTTGCAAAAATTCAAAGTAATTTCCCTGTATATGGTAATTCTGCAATTGATTTAAAAAACATTGATAAAGACAACAATTTAGAGTTTGTGACCATTGGCGATAGCAATTCAATAATTGTCTATCAAAAAAACTAACACAATGCTTTGATAATTAGGTATTTAATTTTAAATTTGAATGCTCTAAACTATTATTATTAACAATCAAAAAAATAGATGTTTTACATTTTTTGTAAGACATATTTAACGCTAACCAAATCGGAAAGTCCCTTTATCTTCGGCGCCAAGACATTTATGTCTTGGCGTTTGAACTTAAATACATTTCAGTTTATTAAAAATTGCTAACTTACCATTGGTAAACTAACAACTAAATGAATTTTATTAGCAATCCTATTTATGTCTTAGCTGTATTATGCTTTATGGTAATTTTGGCTGTCTATGCTGGCAAAACTAAGTTCGGGAAACAATTTGGTGCAGCCTTATTGGTTATTCTATTTACAGCAGTAATTGCCAACCTTAAATTAATTCCGTCTGCTTCCAATAGTATTCCATTATATAGCGCTATTTTTAAATATGTAGCTCCAATTTCAATTTTTTACTTGTTACTCAATGTTAATCTGACTTCTATAAAACGCGCAGGATTACCAATGATTGGCTTGTTTGTAATTGGCTCTTTAGCAACCACTTTAGGCATTCTTATTTCGTGGTATATATTATCTCCTGAAAGTGTTTTAGGCGAAGACGGCAAAGTCATTGCTGGCATGCTCACAGGAACATACACAGGTGGAAGCGTTAATTTTAATGCTGTCGCTTTAGAATATGACTTTCAAGAAAATGGTGTGTTATATGCTGGAACCATCGCTGTAGACAATGTGGTAACCACCCTTTGGATTATTGCCACTTTAGCATTTCCAGTAGTGTTAAGACGATTTTGGAAAGACAAAGCCAACTTAAAATCAAACACAAATTCAGAAAAAGAAGCGCATCCTGAAGACGAAAATATAGATTTAATCTCACTTATGTGGTTACTCTTTTTAGGTGTTGCTTCGTTTTATGTATCTGATTTGTTTTCTGAATTATTACCACAAATTCCATCTATATTAATCTTATCGACTATTGGGATTGTATTGGCACAAACCAAGTTTGTAGCTAACTTAAAAGGCAGCCATAATTTAGGCTTGTATTTAGTATTTATATTTTTGGCAGTTATTGGTGCTTATTGTGAACTAAGTGCTGTGGCCGAACTTAAAGAAGTTGGTATTACTTTATTGCTTTTTGCTGGACTCGCTGTGTTTTTGCATGGTGTCATAGTAATCTTATTAGGTGGTTTATTATATCGTGATTGGGAAATGATTGCAATTGTAAGTCAAGCCAATGTTGGTGGTGGCACAACTGCAATTGCATTGGCAGAATCCTTTAACCGCAAAGAACTCGTATTACCAGCTATTTTAGTCGGTACTTTAGGAACTGCTTTAGGCAGTTATTTAGGTTTTTTGGTAGTTTATCTGTTATAAAATAAACCACTATGGACTGGAAATTCATGATTTTTAATAAAAGAATGTGTTTTATTTGAGAATATGTTGTCATTCCGAATGAGGCACGAAGAGGAATCTCGCCACTAGAAGATTTCTCGTCACTCGTTCCTCGCTCTGTCGAAATGACAACTTGACCTTAGAAACTAAAGTCACGAACCTCCATAATAGAATTTCGCCATTAATTGCTATATTTATCAACCTAACCAATTACAATACGAAAATGAAATCCGTATTAAAAAAAATCCCTGTACTAGTCTTTTTTTTCTGTACCACACTATGGTCACAAAACCTCAGTGAATCTTATATTAATGAATGGAAACAATTCTATCCGTCAAAGGCATTGTCAGATGGAATTCATGCTTCGGTGTTTCAATTTGAAGATGTATCTGAAGAAAACATCTTAAAGTGGCTAAACTTCAATGAACAAGTCTTACTTGAATTATCAAAAGGAAACAACATAGACCCTTTAGACGCTCGTCTGCTTCGTGTTCAAGTGCAGTCTGAAATTGACAAATGGAAAAAATTGTCGCAACATACGAGTTCACTTTCTATGTACGTCAGAATCATTTCAAATGCCTTGAATCCAGTACTAAATGCAGATTATCTCATCACATCCGAAAAAGCGAGCCTCATTTGTCAGCGCTTAATTCAAGTAACGAACATCAGTGATGCTGCAAAAAACAACCTTATGGTAGTTGCGGAAGATGATTTAGAAAGCGGAATCAATAGACTAGGTTTCGTCTTAGAATTTTATAAAAATGATTTGAGCAAAACCCTTGAAAACGAGTTATCAATTCCAAAGTGCTTGAACTTCCAGGAAAACCTCGATACTTCAATTAAAAGTTTAGAAACACTTCTATCATTTGCAAAGAGCGAGTTAAGTGCCAATAAAAAAGAGTCCAAAAAGATTCTTGGACATGACGAATATGCACGACAGCTAAAGTTGTATACAGATAGTGAACTCTCACCTGAAGAACTTTCTAATATCGCTTTGGAAGAAATAGAAACCGTTCGAGGGTTATTGGGAGATGTTTCAAAAACATATTTAAAATCAGCTTATCCAAATAGTATAATACCTGAAAATCTTACACAACTCATTGAAAAGGCTTTTGCTGATATGGAAAAAGATGCGCCTTTAAATGCGACGGATTATCTGCAATTCTGGAACGAACTATCTGAGGCTGCCATAAAATTTATTGAAAAAAATGAGATTGCGACATTACCAAAAAATAATACGTTGCGCATCATAACAGCACCAGAAAGTGCTGGTCCAGCGGCCAGAATCGGTTGGGTTGGAAGCGCTCCTCCATTTTCTCCTAATCCTATCACTACACTAAATTTACCTTCTATACCTGAGACCTTACCTAAGCAAGAACAGATAGATTTCTGGGCATCGTTTAACAGGCCATTTAATAGAATGATAGTGATTCACGAGCTTTTTCCTGGTCATTACATGCAACTCAAAATCAGTAGAGAAACGCCACACCCAATTCGTCTGTTATTCCCTTATGGTATTTACACAGAAGGTTGGGCTACGTTTACCGAAAAGGTTTTGCTTGATGCTGGATGGGAAAAAGATGATCACCTTACATTATTGGCACATTTACGCAAGCGACTTGAAAATGCAAATCGAGCTTATACGTCAATGCAAGTACATTGCAATGGATGGAGTCAAGATCAAGTCCTAAAGTTTTCAACAGAAACATCATTGTTGGCTCCACAATTTGCAAAAAGTCTTTGGGGACGCATCATAAATTCGCCTATGCAATTAACATCATACTTTTTAGGCGGAAAGCAATTCACAGCATTGTTGCATTCGGAAAAAGAACGTCTTGGAGATAAATTTGATTTGAAGTTTTTTATGGATACAATTATGAAAACAGGTCCTGTTCCTATTGACGGATTCTACGATATTTTTGCTAATACATCACCAAATTAAGTTATGGAAAGAACTGTAATTAACCCAGAATACTCCATTTCGAAAGTTATAAAAGGCGGATGGCATCTTGCTGGAGGTCATGGTAAGATTGATGAGAATATAGCACTTGAGGATATGCGCAAATTCGTCAAAGCTGGTATCACCACTTTTGATTGTGCCGATATTTATACTGGAGTTGAAGAGTTGATTGGCAAGTTTCGAAAAAAATATCAAGACGAATTTCGAGCAGGCGATTTGCCTCCAATTCAAGTGCATACCAAATATGTGCCTGACTATAACGCGCTAGCGACACTAAAAAAAGAAGACATTGTAAAAATAATTGATCGTTCACTCAAACGCTTACAAGTTGAACAACTTGATTTGGTTCAGTTTTCCTGGTGGGATTATCAATTTCCACGCTATATAGAAACTGCTTTACATCTTTCTGAACTACAAAAAAGTGGAAAGATAAAACATGTTGGAGTCACAAATTTCGATACACTCCGAATTAAAGAAATACTTGATGCAGGCGTTGAAATTGCCACAAATCAAGTACAGTATTCTTTACTTGATCAGCGTGTAGAAAAAAACATGACAGCTTTGGCGCAAAAGCATAACATCCCGTTTTTGTGTTATGGCACTGTAGCTGGCGGATTTTTAAGCGATCGCTATTTGGGAATGCTTGATCCGAAACAACCCTTAGAAAACCGATCCTTAACAAAATACCGTTTGATTATTGATGAATTTGGTGGTTATGACCTCTTTCAAGAATTGCTTAGAACACTTCGAAACGTTGCAGATAAATATAACGTTGGTATTGCTGAAATCGCAAGCAAATACATGCTACAAAAACCTATGGTTGGCGCAGTCATCGTTGGTGCTAGAAATAGTAAACACCTCAACAGTTTACAAAAGCTAGATAGTTTTTCTTTGGACGACGACGACTTGAAAAAAATATCTGAAATAACAAACCGTCGAGAAGGACCTAATGGACCATTCTATGCATTAGAGCGTGACAAAACTGGAAAACATGGCTCTATTATGAAATATAACTTAAACGAAACTTAACGCATTTGGAACTGGATCTAGAAGAAGAAAATAAGCATGCTCTTGAATTTCATGGAGGCATTTTTGGGGCATTGCTCCCATTTATCGTTTTTATTGTAGGTGTTGTCATTATTGCCTTATCAGGAGCACCAGATGAAAAAGGCTTTTGGCCTGTTTTGATATTGGCCATTGGTGTCGGATTGATTTTAGCAAAAGATCGAACAACCTTTTCGGAAGTGGTGATATCAGGGATGTCCCAAAAAATAGTAATGATTATGATTATGGCCTGGATTCTAGCCTCCATTATTGGCATCCTCATGACGCTTACTGGATTTGTTGAAGCCCTCATTTGGATTTCAGATCAACTCAGCCTTAATGGCATTGGGTTTGTCATTGCAACGTTTATCATTTGCTGCATCGTTTCTTTATCCACAGGTTCAAGTTTTGCAACCATATTAATTTGCAGTCCATTACTCTATCCTACTGGAGGCATCTTAGGTGCTCATTTACCAACCTTAGCAGGAGCCATCATTGGTGGTGCAGCCTTTGGTGATTTTATTGCACCCATTTCTGATACAACCATTGCAAGTGCCTTGAGTCAAAAAGCCAAAATAGGTGCAACCGTAAAAAGTAGAATCAAATATGTTGTTCCAGCAGCATTGCTGGCATTAGTTTGCTATACACTCACAGCCATTTGGTTTAATGATGGTGCGAATGCTAATGAATCTATTTTATTAGGCAAACCAGAAGGGCTTATCATGTTATTAGTCCCTGCACTTATCATTTATCTGTTTCTTAAAGGAAAACATCTGTTACACGGTTTGCTTTTTGGTTTATTATTCGGAACCGTTTTAGGTCTAGCCTCAGGGCTTTTACCAATGGAACAATTAATTTCGTTAGACCTAGAAAACTTTGCTGCCAAAAGCTTTGTGATTGATGGTATTAATCGCGCTGTTGGTTTGAGTATTTTTACCATTTTATTAATGGGACTTGTGGCTACACTAAAAGCAAGCGGACTAATGACCAAGTTGGTTGACTTTGCAGCCCTAAGAACAAAAACCGAAAAACAAGCCGAAGGTTGGATCGCTACGGTAATGAGTATGGCTGTACTGCTAACTACTCATAGTATTGTCGCCATCTTGATGGTCACCGATTTCACCAACAAAACAGGCGAAAAACTAGGCATCCCAAAAATAAGAAGAGCCAATTTATTAAGCTTGATTGCCTGTATATTTCCATTTGTGTTGCCTTATTTTATTCCTGTAATTTTAATGGCGAATATGACAGCAACTGGAGAAGAATTTGGCATACCTAAAGTCAGCCCATTAGAAGTAGGATTGTATAATTTTATGTCTTGGGGCTTATTGGTTATGGCATTATTGACCATTTTTTTCGGATTCGGAAAACATAAAACTTTAAAAGACACAGATGAGTAAAGACACTAAACTTCGCGAAGATCAATTTGAATTGTACGACCTTGAAATTGTGGTTGAACGCATTAATGGAAACTGCACTTGCAACATGCGTGTTGGCGATTCTTTTTATTTAAAAGGCGGAAAACTCTCCATGCCAGACAAAAGCGATTTTTGCCTTTATGCTTTGCAGTCCACCATCCCATTACTCCCAACCAAACAGCGAAAAAACAATCCTGCAGATTGGATGGAAACTGACTCCAAAGTCACCTGTCCAGATCCAGCATGTGGTCTTATTATGAATATAAAACGTGACAAAACGCGGGTTTTAAATCATGATGATGTAAGTCCCATAACATGGAAAAAGGGTGCGAAATAACTATTTAGGTTTGAACATTGTTAATACAACAATAGGTTAAAATATACGTAGTTCTACGCATAGCTTTTTTAATAAAAAACCACTAACTTCGTTTAACAGCTGATATAAACAATTAAAAAAGTTTATATCGTGAATATTGGCAGTAATCACAAAATAAAGAAAATCAGATGGCTATAAACCTTAAAAAAATTGGACATATTACTGCCATAATCCTAATTATAACTGGATTATTGGTTGTCTGGATAGGGCAAAACATGATTGAATCAGATTTTGTCCGTAATAATGGATTGATAGGGGTTATGGTTGTTGTTTTAGGCATCTTGTTTATGTTAGGAGGTGCACTTTTAACTATAATAACATTTATCTCATGGGTGTTTGGAACATTAGCAAATCGTTTTGGCTTTAAAGCTGTCTTTTTGGGAATCGGTATAATAGGATTAAGCTTTTTTGTTTACAAATTATTTGTTCCCTCTGGCAGTTTTATAGATCCTATTCCCGTGGGAATTATAGATGGGACCATCTATAGCGGACCAGCTTTTACAGAGGATAAAGTTAAGGTGCTTAATCCTAATGCTTCTATAATGTTAGTGAGGATTACAGATAGCATAATAGATGGCTATCCATGGTTTCAAGTAGCTTATAACCAATCGTCAAAAGGCTATATATGGGGTGGAAATCTATGCGCTCAAGAAGTTTGGACTAATGGCCTTAGTGGTCGCTGTCCATCTCATCAACAAGAAAAAACCATGACTGAATTTGATAGTTATAATATTGATTCTTCAACGAAACCAATTGATATTATTGAGGCAATCCATAAAATGTTACCGGGTAATTGGCAATCATCTACTTATAGTCGTGAGTTTAATGAACAAAAAGAGATAGTATATGATGAAAATGTGATAGGAAGGTGGCTTGTGGAAATTGATGATAATTATTCTTATAATTATGATGTTTGGCTTAAACTTCAATATAATGGAAAATATTCCTATAAATCAAATAGATATAGAATTTCAAATCTCAATGCCAGTTTCTTAGGTCTTAAAAAAGGTTTGGATTACGACTTCTATAAAAAGGATAAAAAATTAACAGTAAAGGAAGCTGAAAAAAATAATTAAAAAACTACTGCCAACACCGTATAAAATTATGCTTAGTTTAGTGCTTAATCAAGAGTTAGTGCAGTTTTTATAGCTTCTGATTTTCCTGTGGAAAATCCTCGCACGCAAACACGCAACTATTCTTATACAAAACCGTTAAACGAACTCCACAAAAATTCAAATTAAATTCAACTCATTTTCCTTTCAAATTTACTAGTATTGCACTTCTAAATTTACAGCATGATTAAACGTACCAAAGCCTCTATTTCAAAATGTATTTTGCATCGCGTTGGCAACAAGTTCAATAGCACCAAAAACACCTTTTCTGAGCAACCCATTGATTTTGATGAAGCTAGTTATGACTTAATATTACCTTACTTGTTGCGTCCTTTTGGGAGCGTTTCAGAAAGTTACCGGTTTAATCATCACTCCAACCTCGACCTCAACGAAATAAATAGTTATGCCACACAATTATTAAATGACGATACCGATTTTGTAGATATTTCAAAACACATCGTGACGCATTTGTTTGAGCAATCTAATTCGGCACAAATAAAAATTGGTGAAGTGATTGTGTGTCTGTTTCATGATATCGAATATGAAGATTATAGTACAGATGCTATTGGGATTTTTAAAATTGAAAATAAGTCGCATTTTTTTCAAACCCATTTAGAAAATAACAGCTACGATTTATATGTGCAAAAAGGGATTCAAACCAAAAAAGTAGATAAAGGCTGCTTGATTTTAAATGCTGCTGATGGTGAAGGTAAAATTGTGCTAAGTGTAGATAATAACAATTATGATGCACAATATTGGATTAAGTATTTCTTAAACATTAAATATCCAGACGACTCCAACCAACACACCAAAAACTATATTGAGATGTGTAGAGAGTTCTCTAAAGAAGTGATGCAACCACAGTTTGGGATGCAAGAACAGAGTTCGTTTTTAGCCAAAACGGTTGACTTTTTTAAAGAAAACGAAGTCGTAAACATTGAAACTTTCAAAGAGGATGTTTTTGAAGACGAAGACCACATTCAGTTGTTTGAAGATTACAAAAAAACCTATGAGAGCGACCACAATGTACTCATCAGAAATCAGTTTGATGTTTCTGAAGTTGTATTAAAGAAACAAAAACAGAAGATTAAAACTGAAATTAAGCTAGACACAAATATTCAAATTAAATTGGATGTTGATGCTCCTGATGCTTCTGCCGAATATCTAGAACGTGGTTATGACGAAGAAAAGAAAATGCACTTTTATAAAGTGTATTTTAATGAGGAAGCTTAACGGTTCTTATTGGTTTTAATAATTATCGCAGAAAACACCTTTATTAAAGCAACCTTTTAAAAATAAATCATCTACTAATAAACGAAAGGTTATGAAACAGTTTCTATTAACTATAGTTACGTTATCGCTATATCTATGTTCTTGTAAATTAGATGATGATAACGTTACAGACGACATAACACAATATACCTACGCAACACTTTCTAAAATTGTTACTGAAGACATAGACGATATAACCTTTGCAAATATTGAAGACGGAACCAACTTAGTTTTTAATTACAGATTTACTGCGGGCCAAGACGACTTCATTTCTGACGATGAATATGGAGAGCGCATCATTTTTGAAATAGATGCCAATGCTACGGCATTTAATTATTCTGACGACGAGCTCGAAACGATTCTTAGTTATTTTAATCAATACTGCTTTTGTGCAAATATTGGATCCATACAAATTATTGATGGCCAAATTAGTGGACAAAAGATTAATGGTCAAAATTGGGATATCAGCATTGATGTGACGTTTTCAATTAATAACGCTCTAGAAACGCGGAGTATTAATGGTATTTTTAAGCCAGAATAAACATTACTATAATATTGAATCCTTTCTTTTGATTTTCCTATATTTATCCAAATCATCAGCCTATGTTTCAACGTCACGTTTTCGCTTTAATTCTCCTGCTAATTATATCTAGTTTAGAAGCTCAAACACCTCAGCAATCGTATTTTGAGTGGACAAAATTGCCGTTTTCAAAAGAAGAATTAGCGCAACGTCGTTCCAACGTCATTGAAGCATTAAAATCTCAAAACAAAGATGGCATTGTTCTTATTCCTGCAAAAGACGGTTTCTCTTATGGCGAAACCTTTAGGCAATTGGATGATTTTTATTATATGACAGGTTTAGAACTTCCAAACGCTATGTTGGCTATTGAAGTGGCTTCTGGAATTACAACCGTATTTACACCAGAAATGGATAAACGTTTTCATAGCGCTTCACGACCAAATGATTTCCCTGGAAGACCTTTGCTTAATGATACAGAAATTGCAATGCAATCTGGACTTACACTAAAAAACATAGGAGAATTTTCGGCATAAATCGACTCAAAAGCTTCCGAAACCATCATTGTAAAGAATGGTAGAGGTGGTGACATTCGTTATGCAACCGATGACTATATCGCTACCTATTCTCCTGTACAAGTATTAATGAAAGCCATTAAAACCAAACACAATATTTCTGATTTTGAGAATGCATATGAAGCCATTGCAAATGTTAGAATGATAAAATCTGAAGCTGAAATTGACATCATGCGAAAGGCTGCAAAAATTACAGTTGAGAGTATCATAGAAGCTTCCAAAAGTATACAAGAAGGCATGGACGAACGTTATTTGGAAGGTGTTCTTGAAGGTCATTATAAAAAATTAGGCGCAGAACGTTTAGCATTCGGTTCTATCATAAAATCTGGTCCAAACTCACTTTGGCCTTGGCGTATTTTGGCAACGCATTATAATCGTAGAAATCGTGTTATGAAAAAAGGCGATTTGGTCATCTTTGATGTTGGCTGTGAGTACAATAATTATGTGAGTGATATTGGTAGAACGTTTCCTGTGTCTGGAAAATACACACCACGACAAAAAGAAATTCTTACTATGGAAGTGAGTATTGCAGATCAAATTATTGATTATTTGAAACCTGGCATCACTTTTCAAGATATACGTAATTTAACAGATAGTATTATTCCTGAAGATGCCAAAAAATACATGCAAGTTGGTTTGTTTTTTGGGCATCACTTAGGACTTTCAACAGGTGATCCAGATTTGCCAGAAGCCGTATTAAAACCAGGAATGATTTTTACAGTTGAACCTTGGTACTATAATCATGATGAACAAATCTCTGTATTCACTGAAGATGTGATCCTAATTACCGAAACTGGCTGCGAAGTGTTGAGCAAAGATTTACCTAGAGCTCCTGTAGATTTAGAACGCATCATGAGGCAATAAAAACAAAATTAGAAGCGTTTGTAACGCAACCACTATCAAGTTTAAGCATCTTTTTATTAAACAATCTATTATGAGATTTTCTAAATTCTTCTACCTATTCCTTTTGCTTTTTTTACTCACTTGTGATAACGAACCTGTAGATACGTCTGTATTTATTGAAGAGATTGAAGAAGAGGAAGAAGAGCAAGAACAGGAAGATGGAACGTTTGTTGACAAAGATGGGAATGTTTTTTATCTAGGCGTAACATGTGATCAAGGCTCTCCAGACTATGGTGTTGGTGATAACGTTGTTGAAGGTTTAGATATTCCTACTGACTTACCTTTTGATTTTGACCTCTCTGAATTCTTGCCTCCTGTTGGCAATCAAGGCGCAATGGGATCTTGCACGTCGTGGGCAATTAGTTATTATATGAAATCATTACAAGAAGGCATTGAAGATGGCATAACTACAAGATTAAGTCCTGCTTATACTTACAATCAAATATCACAAGGTGTTTGTGGTGGCACTGCCTTAGAAGAAACCTTAGAGATATTAAAAGCACAAGGCGTTTCTAATTGGGCTTCATTTCCATATTCTGATACAGATTGTACAACACAACCTGATGCTGCAGTAATCGCAGAAGCTGCTGATAATAAAATTTCTGATTATAAAGGATTAAGTGGTGAGAATATGGTTGATGAAATGAAGACTTTATTAACGCAACAAACTCCAATAATTATATCAACAACCATAAGTGATCAATTTGGAATAACTGATACTTCAGGATCTGCAGCTTATAGAGAACACATTATAAATTATTCGGAAACAGGATGTCATGCTATGCTTGTTGTTGGCTATAGTAATTTACAAAATGCGTTTAAAGTGGTAAATTCTTGGGGAACGGCATGGGGAAATGCTGGCTTTGTGTGGATAGATTACAAAGCGTTTGAAAATGTTGCAGATGATACTGCAGCATTCAGAGTCATCAATGCAGCTTACGTTGCGTATGATGAGTAAAACTAATTGTCTTTCTTATTGTTCTTTTTTTGATTAGCTGCCTTATTTCCATAATAAAGTGCAATAAAAATTCCTATTGCAACGGCAACCCAAACTCCTATATTCATGATGTTGTTAATTTACTTTGTATTTCAGCCTCAAAAAGCTGAGAAAAATGTTTTAACAATTTCTCTTTAACCTCAGCTTCATCAACTTCTTTTTTACCAAGTTCTACATTTAAAGACGTCACTGCTTTACCTCGAATACCACAAGGAATCATCAAATCGAAATAACCCAAATTGGCATTGACATTTAAGGCAAAACCATGCATAGTTACCCAACGACTCGCGCGAACTCCCATAGCACAAATTTTACGTGCAAAAGGTGTTCCAACATCCAACCAAACACCTGTTTCTCCAGGACTACGTTCAGCTTTCAAGCCATATTCATCTAGAGTTAAAATAATCATCTCTTCTAAAAAACGAAGATATTTGTGTATATCAGTGAAGAAATTATCTAAATCGAGAATGGGATAACCAACGACTTGTCCTGGTCCATGATAGGTGATATCTCCTCCTCTATTTACTTTATAAAACGTAGCATTCTTTTCAGCAAGTTGTTTTTCGCTTACCAATAGATTACTCATGTCACCACTTTTACCCAAAGTATAAACGTGAGGATGCTCCACAAACAAGAAATAATTCTTGGTTTCAAGATTTGCGTCCTCTCTTCTATTTTTAATTTTAGTATCTACAATACTCTTAAATAGCTGTTCTTGGTAATCCCAAGCCTGCTTATAATCTTTGTATCCTAAATCTTGTAGCTCTACTTGCTTATTCATAGACTACAAAATTACGATAATAATATTAAAATAGCTATGAAGATCTGAAGCCTATCTCTCTGGATTATTCAGAATAACTAATGCTGCTATAACGCCTGGAACCCAACCACAAAGCCACAATAAGAAGACAATAAAAATAGATCCACAGCCTTTATCAAGTACTGATAGTGGTGGAAAAAAAATGGCTAGTAAAACTCTCCAAATACTCATTTAATTTGATTTTTAATTGATGATTGATGAAACTCTTCAAAACTTATGTTTTGAAAACTTTTTAAAATTGTCATTCCCGAGAAATCAGGAAGATTACCTATCTGACGTCAATAACGTCTATTTGTTACAATTATATATGTACAACCTTAAGTTTTAATAAATAGTATTTATCTTTGTGCGTTAAAATTTCATTTATAGACAATAAGACTATGTCGCAATTATCAGAACAAGAATTAGTAAGACGCGAAAAACTAAAAAACATTAGAGCTTTAGGTATCGATCCTTATCCAGCAAATTTGTATCCAGTAAGTCATACTTCAAAACAGATAAAACAGGATTTTGCTGAGGGTAATCAGGTTATTGTTGCTGGCCGTTTAATGTCCAGACGTATTCAAGGAAAAGCCTCTTTTGCTGAATTGCAAGATAGTGCTGGCAGAATACAAGTGTATTTTAATCGTGATGAAATTTGTACTGGTGAAGACAAAACCATGTACAACGATGTCTATAAAAAATTACTAGATATTGGTGATTTCATAGGTATTGAAGGTGAATTATTTACCACTCAAGTTGGTGAAAAAACCATCATGGTAAAAAAATTCTCGCTTTTAAGTAAATCTTTAAAACCATTGCCACTTCCTAAAACAGATTCAGAAGGAAAAACCTTCGATGAGTTTAATGATCCTGAAATGCGTTACAGACAACGTTATGCAGATTTGGTAGTCAACCCAAAAGTAAAAGACACCTTTAAAAAACGGACACAAATAGTAAATACCATTCGTGAATTTTATAACGATATGGATTTCCTAGAAGTAGAAACGCCAATTTTACAGCCAATTCCTGGAGGAGCAGCGGCAAGGCCATTTATTACGCATCATAACGCATTAGACATGCCTTTGTATTTGCGTATTGCCAATGAATTGTACTTAAAAAGATTGATTGTTGGTGGTTTTGATGGCGTTTATGAATTTGCTAAAGACTTCAGAAATGAAGGTATGGATAGAACTCACAATCCTGAGTTCACTGTCATGGAAATGTATGCAGCTTACAAAGATTACAACTGGATGATGGATACCACTGAGCAATTATTAGAGAAAATTGCATTGAAATTACACGGAACATCTGAAATTGAGTTCAACGGAAAAATAATTAATTATAAAGCACCATATAAACGCATTGGAATTTTAGATGCTATTAAAGAGCATACAGGTTTTGATTTGTATATGAAGTCTGAAGCCGAAATTCGTGAAGCTTGTAAAACATTACATATTGAAGCCGATGAAAGCTTCGGAATTGGTAAAATGATTGATGAGATTTTTGGTGAAAAATGTGAAGCATATTACATTCAACCAACTTTTATTATTGATTATCCAACAGAAATGAGTCCATTAACAAAGGCTCACAGATCAAAAGAAGGCCTAACTGAACGGTTTGAATTGATGGTAAATGGCAAGGAATTGGCTAATGCATATTCCGAGTTAAATGATCCAATTGAGCAACGTGAACGTTTTGAAGATCAATTAAAACTCTCAGCAAAAGGTGATGATGAAGCTATGTTTATTGATCATGACTTTTTACGCGCTCTAGAATATGGAATGCCTCCAACGTCTGGAATTGGTATTGGTATTGACAGATTAACTATGTTCATGACCAACAATCCATCCATTCAAGAAGTGTTGTTTTTCCCTCAAATGAGACCAGAGAAAAAAGCAGTTGAAATGAGTGAGAATGAAAAAGCCATTTTTGAGATTTTAAAAGCTCAAAAAAGCATGAATCTTGACGACCTTAAAAATCAATCTGGCTTAAGTAATAAAGCATGGGACAAAGGAATTAAAGGCTTATCAAAACATGGTCTTACCATAGTAACCAAAACTGAGGATGCTTTAATTGTAGAAGTATTAGATTAACAAAGCTCATGATGAACTCGTTTCATCAGTACTCACATTTTACTTATTAAGCAACTTCAATACATTTAAAAAACAAAAAACCAGTAATTATACAATTACTGGTTTAAATATTGCTATTAATTAAATTTTTATTCGTTTATAAAAACTTCAACAGTATTTTTTATATTCCCTTTATAAGGATCGAAACCGTTTGGCAAATAGGTCTTAGTATCAAAATTGATTTCTATGTCTTCTTCTAATTCTACCAATTCAATTTCATTCCAATTGATATCATTTTTCCCTGCCAAAGCATTAAAGTTTTCTGGCAGATACTTCGACGGATCAAAGTCCCATTGCACTTCCTCTGCTAATTCAAAAACTTCAATCTCATTAATTTCTTGATTTTCAGTGCTTGAATCTTCTAAATTAGCAAAAAGTAGTTTTTCCAATTTGTACTTTTCAGTGTGCAAATCATAATTTAATGTGTCTAAGTCTATGCTAATATTAGCGCTCATACTTAATGAGAATATTGCACTAAATAAAAAAGTTAGTCCGTATTTACTAAAACTTTTATATTGGTTATTTGTTGGCTTGATTGTTTTCATATTATTTTGTTTAATAATTCTATGCAAATATCAAACAATAATTACATTTGTTTAATAATTTTATGTTAAAATTAAACAAAAAATGTTATAAGAATTAAACTACTACTTTTTTGATAATGAGCACTTGCTATATAACATTAGTATATTTACAATTCTTAAAAATTGAAATCGAAAGCACAGTGTTCGTAAGCCTTTCTAACCTAGTAGATTGAAGGGATGGAACCTTATTAGTAGAAAAATTAAAATAACAATGATCATGATGAGCTTGTTTCTTCATCACAAAGATTTTTATACACTCTAAAAACAAAAACCAGTAATTGTATAATTACTGGTTTAAATAATTTTATATTAAATATTTACTAATTAATTGATGTTATAATTACATCATTTTTTACCAAACCTACATAAGGATTAAAATTAGCTGGTAAATGTGTTTTCACGTCAAAATTGATTTCTATCTCTTCTTCTATTTCTATTAATTTAATAGTACTCCAGTCTAAATCGTTCTTGCCTTTTAAAGCATTAAAGTTCTTTGGCAGATGCTTTGAAGTATCAAAGCCTAATTCCACTTCTTCTTCTAATTCGATAACTTCAATTGTATTCCAATCTATATCGTTCTTTCCTTTTAAAGCATTAAAGTTCTTTGGCAGATGCTGTGAAGTATCAAAGCCTAATTCTACTTCTTCTTCTAATTCGATAACTTCGAAGTCATTTATTTTTAGGTTTTCGGTATTTAAATCTTCTACTTGAGTAAAAAGTGCTTTTTCTAGTTTATATTTTTCTACACTTAAACGATTATTTAAGGTGTCTAAATCTATGTTAATCTTAGCGTTTATATGTAACGTAAATAATATACTAAGTAAAAAAATCAGTTGGTATTTACTAAATTTTGTTTTTTGGTTTTTTTTTGGTTCAGTTGTTTTCATTATTTCGATGTTTTTTGATTTGATTGATACTTAATAGACGACTATTAATTTTAATTGTTACAGTACTATGTATTACATAATAGGCAATTAACAAACTTTAACATTTAACTTCCACATTTTGATACACTTAATAAAGAAATATAACTCGCAATGAATAAACTATAAGGAAAATAGAAGTTATAACATTCAGTTGCAGTAATCATAAATATGGTGTTGCCTTAGAGACCAAACTAGAAGATAATTTGATTTTTTATATTATGATTTAATTCCTATTTTAATAAAAATTTTGTCACAGTTCATTATTAAGAAACCAAATTGTTTATCTTTAAATCATGCATGATATTTTTATTAGTTACGCAAACAAGGATAAACAAATTGCTAAATCAATAGCTGAAGCTCTGGAAAAAGAAGGCTTTAAAGTATGGTGGGATATTGAAATACCAGCAGGAAGCACCTTCGATGCTGTTATTGAAAAGGCTGTTGAAAATGCTAAATGTGTTATTGTGCTTTGGTCTCAATACTCTGTAAAAAGTGAATGGGTTCATCTTGAGGCCGCAGAAGGCAAAAAACGAAATATTTTAATTCCTATATTAATTGATGATGTTGACATTCCGTTTGCCTTTAGGAGACGTCAAACAGCAGATTTAAGAAATTGGATTAGTGGAAATTCGGACGCTTCCTTTAACCGATTAGTTTCTGATATTCGTACCATATTTACTACAAAAGAGTTTCCTACCAATAAAGATGAAAGGCTAACAGAACCTGAAAAATTTGAGTCAATTCAAAAGCAAACAAATAAAAAGGAATTTGACCAAGAAAAAGTAGGAAAAAATAGAGATCAGAGATATTTACGTTATGGTGTAATTTTAATATTACTTACCGCAACTATATTTGCTATTTCGTCTATCATATCTAGTAATACAGATAGTTCAAATTTAAAAATAGGAGATGATTATGCAGGTGGTATTATATTCCAAATTGACCCTGATGGTTATTTCGTTAAAATATGTGCGAAAGGTGATTTGGGATCATATAATTGGTACGATGCAAATACAAAATGTCAGGAATATACTATGGGAGAATACAGTGATTGGTATTTACCTTCAAAAGACGAATTGAATCTAATTTATAATAAACTTTCCCCAATGGGACTTGGCAATTTTAAAAACGATTGGTATTGGAGTGCTACAGATACTGAAGGTAAAGCATGGGAACAACATTTTGGTGATGGTAATCAGCAAAACGATGGTGGAGGCAATGAAAGTTTCAGCAGTGTTCGTCCTATTAGGAGTATAAGCCTTAACACAAAAAAAATAGGAGATAAATATGCTGGTGGCATTATTTTTCAATTAGACTCAGATGGACAACATGGCAAAGTTTGTAGCGAATTTGATTTAGGTTCATATAACTGGAGTGATGCAAAAACCAAATGTAATGATTATACTGAAGGGAAATATACCGATTGGTATTTACCTTCAAAAGATGAATTAAATTTACTTTATAACAGCCTTTCACAAATGGAACTTAGCAATTTTAAAAACGATTGGTATTGGAGTTCTTCAGAAACTGACGGCAAAGCATGGGAGCAACATTTAGGCGAAGGCTATCAACAAAACGATGGTGGAGGCAATGAAAGCTACAGCAGTGTAAGGGCTATTAGGACTTTTTAGTGTTTTGTGTTTATACATATTTAGTGGACATTTATAAATAAGTAAAAGTGTTTTATTCTTACCATACTTAAATAGCTTAGATGAAATTATTTAAAAAAATCCTTTTATTCATATTAGTATTAATAGTTGTTTTTGTTGCTAATATTTTTATTTCTACAGGCTATTTCAGAACCATTGAAAATCAATTTGATGGTGACATAGTGAAGCACATAGAACTTCCAGGTGCCGAAGATATCACTGTTAGTCTATCTGATAGTTTTGCCATTATTTCGTCAACTAAAAGAGGTGTTTATCCACCAACAAAAGTAGAAATTGGAGGCTTATATTTTATGGATTTAAAGAGTAATACTTATAATCCAGTTCACCTTAGCTCATCATTTACAAAACCCTTTGCACCTCATGGCATCTCCATGTTAAAAACTGATAGCACTTATAAAGTTATGGTGATTAGCCACATTTTGGACGCCCATTCTATTGAAGTTTTTAGATTAAAAAATAATGAGTTAACTCATGATAAAACGCTATCAGATGAGGCTATGGTTAAACCAAATGATATTGTAATGATAGATAACGAACGCTTTTATTTTACGAATGATCATGGTTATACAAAAGGGATAGGCATGCTTGCCGAAGATTATTTAGGCCTTGCCTTATCCAATGTCATCTATTTTGATGGCTCAACATATAGAGAAGTTGCAAGCGGAATTTCGTACGCTAATGGCATTAATTATGACGCAAAACGAAACCTACTTTTTGTAGCATCACCTCGAAAATTTTTAGTAAAAGTTTATAATGTGCTAGATGATGGTTCTCTAGACTTTGTTGAAGATATTGATTGCGGCACTGGAGTTGATAATATTGAGTTTGACGAAGAAGGAAACTTATGGATTGGTTCACATCCTAACTTATTAACGTTTGCAAGCTATGCTAAAGGTAAAAAAGATACTTCGCCTTCTGAGATTATAAAAATAGACTACAGAACTAAAAACGATTATTCGGTTGAAACTATTTACCTTGAAGATGGAACAACCATGTCTGGATCAACTGTTGCAGCTCCTTTTGGTGACTTGCTTTTAGCTGGGAATGTCATGGATAATTCCTTTTTGATTTTAAATTATATAGGACATAATAATTAATTAACCAATGTTAAAATTCTTTCATTATCGAAACTTAATTTTGTTTTTGCAAAATCAAAGGTCTCGTAGATCTTTGGCTGAGATAGCCGCTTGCGGACATTCTCTAAATATAAATAGAAACTATGATTAAGTTTTTTAGAAAAATACGATACAATTACATGGAACAAAATAAAACTGGGAAATATTTAAAATATGCTATTGGTGAAATTGCCTTAGTAGTAATTGGAATTTTAATTGCATTACAAATTAATAATTGGAATGAATCTCGGAAAGAATCTGATAAACTCAATCAAGTTTATGAACGTATTTTAATTGATGTCGAAAACGACCTTAATGAATTATCAGCAAACTTAGCTTATTATAAAAAGCAAGAACATGTGTTTAAAGCTGTAGTAAATGATTCTATTTCTCTAGAGTTACTTGATGATGGGCTCTCTAGAGTTTTATTTGAAAGTTTTGTTACTAAATTAAATAAAGCAGGTGTTAATCAATTAAAAGTACTCACTAGCAAAGACAGCCTATCATTAAAAATTATTGAAATTTACGATGTTATGGAAAATTTCATGGTACAAGGAATAGAAAAGGATTTGAATAATGATTCAAGATATCTCGCTAATATTTTTAGAGACAATTACACTTGGTTTCCTGAATGGCAAAAGAAAACTATTATGAAAGATAATAGTAGTAAAGAATTACAAGATTACTTTCTAACAAGTATGCAATATAAACATCATATGATTCAAGCCAATCAAGATATCTATAATAATTATGTACCGATGATTGAGTATTCAATATTCACGTTAAAAGACATAAAAGAAGAGTTGCAAAGTTTATTAGATAAGACTTAGACAGCGACAAAAAAAGGGAATAAAAAAATCCAGCACAATGTGCTGGATTTTTTTGTCTATATTAATTTCTTAGCTAACTAATATAGACTCTTAACTACTTCCTTTTTAGAGTCTAACCCATTATATGGATTAAAGTTTTGTGGTAAATAATTTTTAGCATCAAAGCCTAGTTCTATCTCTTCTTCAAGTTCAATTAGTTCCACTTTTGACCAATCGATATCATTTCTACCTTTTAATGGATTAAAATTTTCAGGTAAATGTGCTGTTGTATCAAAAGTAATTTCTACGTCTTCGACAAGTTCAACTAATTCTAATTCCAACCAATTGATGTCATTTTTACCAGCCAATTCATTGAAATTTTCAGGCAAATGCTCTGTGGTATCAAAAGCAATTTCTACTTCTTCTGCTAATTCAACTACTTTAATATCTTCTACATTAAGAGTAATGTCATTTAAATCTGAAAATACATTGGCTTCAAGTTCAAATTGATTTATTTCAAGAGTAATAAACTCTAAATTTGAAATACTAAATTCACTAGTGGTTTTGGTTTCTGCGTTTACTGTTAATGTGATTAACATGATAAACAATGAGGATAACTTATACATTTCTTTTTGATTTTTGATTGATTGATTTATACTCTATAGACTACAAACTAAATGGAATGTTACATAGGTTTAGAAATCTTTAACGAATTTTAGATTTTTTTGGCTAATCTTTAAGAGAAGGTTTAGAGAATTGCATCAATTTCTCGATGATAGGCTTCAAAGTTTATAAGGTTATTATGACTTGCACCATCAATAGAAATGAATTTTGTAGAAGGTTTAGGTGCAACCTGAAATAATTTTTGTCCAGATAAAAATGGAACTATCTTATCTGATGTGCCATGCAAAATGATAATATTACAATCTACGTCATCAATGAAACTGAAAGTAGGAAACTCGTAATTCATAAATTGTTTTACAGGAATTAAAGGAAACCTGTTTTGAGCAACATCTATCATGCTATAATATGGCGTTTCTAAAATAAGCTGTTTAGGATTGTGTTTTGATGCCACAAAAGTTGCAAACGTAGTTCCTAAAGAACGACCATAAACTATAATTTCACTTTCTTTGTATTGTTTCTTTATATGATTATACATATAATCAGCATCACTATAAAGTACATTTTCATTAAGTGTTCCAATGCTTTTTCCATAAGTACGATAATCCATCACAAAGACATCGTAATCTTTATCAACAAAGTATTCAGTAATTTTTCCCCAACGTTGTAAATCACCTTGATTACCATGAAAATATAAAATTACACCTTTAGGGTTTTCTACTTTAAAATGAATGGCATTAATAATAGCAGCTTCATCTGTTTTTAAAAATACTTCTTCAAATTTGTTTGCAAATTCAAATTGATACTCTTGATCCAAAACTGTTGGTCTGAATAATATTTTATCTTGAAGTAAATACAACGAAGTGTTTATCATAACATACAGAATGAATGCAAAAGTTAAAAAACGCCTAAGCCTTTGTTTTACTTTTTTTTGATGAATGAATGACATTGATACTTGTTGTTTTTAAGTCAATTGATTTAGGTTTAGTATTTAATATATCATCTAACATACTATGATACGATTCAAAATTATTAAGATTCTTGTGGCCTCCTCCTATAACTGTATGCAATTTTGTTTGTTTTGAATTAACTTGAGATAGTTTTACACTCGATTTATATGGAATTAATTTATCATGTGTTCCATGAATAATATGAATTGGACATTGTACATACTTTAACCATTTATAGGTTGGTAATGGATATTTCATTAGTAAAGAGAGTGGCATAAATGGCATGTAACGTCCAGTTACTTTTGTTAAACTATAATAAGGAGCATCTAAAATTAAAAGTTTTGGATTATTAATAGATGCTAATTTTGCAGCAAACCCAGAACCTAATGAGCGACCATATAAAATAATATGCTCTTCAGGAGTTCTTTCTTTTAGCTTATTATAAACTTCTTGCAAATCTCTTTTTATGGCTTTTTGTGAGCGTCTTCCCGTACTCTTCCCAAAACCTCTATAATCAACCATAAATACACTATAATCATGACGTGTAAAATCTACAGCAAATTTCCCCCAACCTTTAATACTTTTTGAATTTCCTTTTAAATACAGTACAATACCTTTAGGTTGATTTTTACTTTTAAAAAGTAAGCCATTTATTTTGGCACCGTCCCGAGTTTCCATGTCATACTCCTTTGTATCTTGGTTTTCGTAAGCAAATCGAAAATCTTTATCTAATTTTTCTGGCTTAAAAAGCAAGAAATCTTGTAAATAATAAAGTGCCACACTAATTACAGTGTAAACCATTAAAATAATTATAAGCGTGCTTAACCAATAAGGCATAAAAGTGAATATAAGCATACAAGATAATTAAATTCAATCAGTTATTATAATTTAGACTCATAACAGATAGTTTACTTTACAGATGTTTTTAACTTCATGTCGAATATATTATAGTACATATTCTGTTTTTTGTTATTTTCACACTCCTATTAATCAAATTGTTATTACAATGAAACGACTTTGCCTCATAGTCTTATTGCTTGCCTTTGCTGTCGCTTGTAAAGATGACGACGACCAAATAATTGAACAATGTGAAATACCAACTAATTTATCTGTTACGAACATTACAGATAGTAGTGCTTCTATAAGTTGGGAAAACGCAAACGACACACAAAATGTGAAAATTGAATACGGTATTTCTGGTTTTTTACCAGGAAATGGTTCTATTATTGATGCTTCACAAAATTCAGCTATATTAAGTGGATTAAGTGCTGATTCTGTATATGATTTTTATGTTCAAGCTATCTGCACTATAGATAATGTTAGTATGAATAGTATATCTGGGACTTTTAGCACAAATTCAAATCCTGTTACTGCGGAATTTTTACCAAACTTATCTCAGCTTAATTTATTTTTAGGAAATATGGCTGATTTAACCTTAAGTACAAATGTTTTTAAGTACGATTTAATAACGCCTCTGTTTACAGATTATGCGCATAAATTAAGAATTATTGCTTTACCGCAAGGGCAAGCAATGCAATACGATGGTGAAGGTTTTCCAATATTCCCAAATGGAACTGTACTCGCCAAAACGTTTTATTATAATAACGACGAAACAAATTTAACATTAGGTAGAAAAATTATTGAAACCAGAGTTTTAATACGTCAATCTAATGCCTGGACCATTGGAAACTACGTATGGAATGACGCACAAACTGATGCTATATTAGATGAAAATGAACATATAGTGCCAATTTCTTGGGTAAATGAAGCTGGTGAAGCCATGTCAACTAACTATGTAGTTCCCGCTGCTAATGATTGTACAAAATGTCATGACAACGCAGGAAATGTTGTAGCTATTGGACCTAAAATACGTAATATGAATTTTGATGTTGATGGAATCAATCAACTACAAAAGTTCATTGATGCTGGACATTTAACAGATACACCAAGTATTGATGCCATTGCTTCACTACCTAATTGGCAAGATGAATCTTTAACTTTAGAATCTAGAAGTAGGGCTTATTTTGATGTAAACTGTGCTCATTGTCATTCTCCTGGAGGATTTTGTGAAATACAGTCTACATTAGATTTAAGATTTGAAGTAGATTTTAACGATACCAATATCTATGAAAGAAAAGGCAGTATAGATTTTCGAATGTCTGCTTATTATCCAGGAATTAGTATGCCTTTTATTGGAACAACCATGATACATACCGAAGGCTATGCACTTATTCAAGAGTACTTAAATACATTGTAATTTCACTATAAAAAATTTCAAAGCGCATTAATTATGCGCTTTTTTTTTTGGCTTAAATTCTGTAAATAAATGTTAATTTATTAATAATAGGATTACAAAACTATTCAGTTTCTTTATTTTCACGGTTCGAACCAAAATTTTAACACATTGAAACATTCTATTTTAAAAATCACACTATTAGCACTAACGTTAATAGTGTCATCTTGTAACACAGCAAAAAAGGCAAAAGAAGCAGAAGCTGCAAAAAAAGCTGAAGCTGCAAAAGATAATACACCCAAGCCGAAGAAAGGCGATATTCAGCCTTATAGCAAGGTCATTACTAAAGATGCCAAAAGTGACTTAGGCTTATTTACAGTTCATAATATTGATGGTACTTTCTTTTATGAAATACCAGATTCTCTATTTGATAGAGAAATGTTAATGGTAACACGTATTGCAAAAACTGCTTCAGGAATTGGCTTTGGTGGAGAATCACAAAATGAGCAAGTTTTACGTTGGCAAAAGAAAGATAAGCAAGTCGTACTTCGTGTGGTATCACATTCTATAGTTGCTGCAGATTCACTTCCAATACATGAAGCCGTTGTAAATTCAAACTTTGAACCTGTATTATATACGTTTCCAATCCAAGCATTGGGTAAGGACTCTATTAGTACTGTTATTGATGTAACTGATTTATTTGATAAAGATGTAAAAGCAATGGGCTTACCCGAATTTAGAAGAAAGCAATACAAGATTTCTCGTTTGGAAGCAGACAAATCTTTTATTGAAAGTGTCAAAAGTTATCCGGAAAATATTGAAGCTCGTCACGTAAAAACGTATGCAGCTGGAGATCCTCCATCAAATTCTAGTACAGGAACAATCTCAATAGAAATAAACAATTCTATGATTCTCTTACCAAAAGAACCAATGAAGAAGCGTTATTTTGATGAACGCGTTGGTTGGTTTACCAGTGGTCAGGTAGATTATGGCTTAGATAACCAAAAAAGTGAAACAGTAAGATTTTTAGATCGTTGGAGATTAGAAGTAAAAGATGAAGATATTGAAAAGTTTAAACGTGGTGAATTGGTTGAACCAAAAAAACAGATTGTTTATTACATAGATCCTGCTACGCCAATGAAATGGCGTAAATACCTAAAACAAGGCGTTAATGATTGGCAGGTTGCTTTTGAAGCTGCTGGTTTCAAAAATGCCATTATTGCTAAAGATCCTCCAACCGCTGAAGAAGATCCAGAATGGAGTCCAGAAGATGCAAGATATTCAGTAATCCGATATTTTGCTTCTCCAATACAAAATGCTTACGGCCCTCATGTTAGCGATCCAAGATCGGGTGAAATACTTGAAAGCGATATAGGTTGGTATCATAATGTGATGAGTTTATTACAGGGCTGGTTTTTTGTTCAAACTGCAGCCATAAACCCAGAAGCACAAATGGTTGGCTTTAAGGATGAAGTTATGGGTGAGTTAGTGAAATTTGTTTCTTCACATGAAGTTGGTCATACTTTAGGGCTACCTCATAATGTGGGTAGTAGTAGTGCCTATAAAGTTGAGGATTTACGCGATGCAAACTTTACTAAAAAATTTGGTACTGCACCTTCAATAATGGATTATGCACGTTTTAATTATATTGCTCAACCAGAAGACAAAGCTGTTGCATTAATGCCAAATATTGGTATTTATGATAAACATGCCATCAAATGGGGATATCGTCCAATTTTAGAAGCAAAAACTGCAAGTGATGAAAAAGAGACCTTAGATAAGTGGATTTTAGATCATGCAGATGACCCAATGTATCGTTTTGGTCAACAAAATGGAATAGATCCTTCGGCTCAAACTGAAGACTTAGGCGATGATGCCATAAAAGCAAGTGACTACGGAATTAAAAATTTAAAACGTATAGTGCCAAACTTAATAAAGTGGACATCTAAAGATGGTGAAACTTATGACGATTTAGAAGAAATGTATGGTCATGTCGTTTCTCAGTTTAATAGATATATGGGACACGTGACTACAAATATTGGTGGTATTTATAAATACTCAAAAACCTCTGATCAAGATGGAGTTGTTTTTAGTAATGTTGATAAAGATTATCAAAAAAATAGCTTAGCTTTTCTTAATAAGCAATTATTTGAAACACCAGAATGGCTAATTGATAAAGACATCATAAGTAGAACAGAGTTTAATGGTGTAACAGAGCGTATTAGAGGGATTCAAGTAAGAACTTTAAATAATATTTTAGACCTTACTAGAATGATGCGTATGATTGATAATGAAACCCTTAATAATTCAGAGGCATATTCTGTAATCTCAATGATGACTGATTTAAGAAATGGTATTTGGTCTGAATTAAGCAGAGGACGATCTATTGATGCCTATAGAAGAAACTTACAACGTGCACATGTTGAACGTCTAGCAGATCTTATGGATTCTAAAGATGTTAGCGGACGAAGAGGTACTGTTACTGTAAAACAATCTGATATTATTCCAATTGTTAGAGGTGAACTTAACAGAATTAAAAGAATGGCTCAAAATGCCGTTAGTAGTGCACCTAATACTATATCTAGATATCATTTACAAGATATCGTTGAACGTATTGATGCTGTTTTGAATCCTAAATAAATTTATTCTATTATTATTCAAAAGCCTCATAGCAAACACTATGAGGCTTTTTAGTTAGCTAACTCATCATTAAACAAATGTTTTTAAGCTTAACAAATTGAGTACGATTTAACTAATAGTTAATCTTTATCTTCATTTTTTTCACGATCAATATACTGTATATCTCTTGTGTTTTTTTGTACTGCGATAGCGGAAAAAATACTTAGCAAGAAAGACATTCCATAAAATCCTTTTTCGCTTAAAAACAAATCGGCATTCCATAACCCAATTACTAACAGAATGATTGCTGCTGAGGTCGAGAACCAACTAAGACTATAATATATATCTGATATAGGTATACCTTCTAACCTATCTCTAACTGCCTTTTGCAACGAAATAACAGCAAACAATCCAAAAAGTAAAATGGTAAAATAATATCCTTTTTCATTGAGTTGCATATCTGCATTCCATAAACCAATGCAGTAGGATGTCACAGCCACCAATAATGCAGTCCAAGAAGCTCCTATAAAAGCAGCTGTAGGCTTTTGATCAAAAATTTTCTTTTCTTTTTTTTCTTTTGATGTTAATGTTTCGTCAACCGAAACTGTTGTTTGATAATCCATAATGTTTTATTTTAATGATTAATATTAATTATTACTCCAAGTCAACTTTTAATATTTATTGTCTACTTGGTACTTCGATTAACTATCTACTTACCATTTGATAATAGATTTGAGCTGGAGGTGGTACTGATGCTCCAGATACGCTTTTATTATAAAATTCAATTATTTCTCGAGAAATAGTATTAGAAAATATTACGATTAAACTTAATATGGCAATAAATAAGAATACTTTAAAATGACGTTTCATAATGTTTTGTTTAAATGATTACAAGGCAAAAGTGCGGAAGAATTCAAAGTTTCGAAACTTAAATATTTTCAATTACTGACGACATTTTTTATCATTTTTTATTGATATATTATATTTATAGTATGTTTGTTTAAATAAAACTGACGACATAATGAATAACATAAGTGATATTGTTTTAGAATTAACTACTGAAGAACAACAACGATTTGTAAATTATTTAGAAAAGAACAATAAGAGAAGTGACGCTAAAAATATTCAGTTGTTTAAACTAATAACTAGTAATGAGTTTAGTTCTAAAGAAATTTGTTTTAAACTTTATAATAATAACAAGCAAAATGCCTATCATGCTTTACGGAAAAGATTGTATCAATCTTTAATTGATTTTGTTGCAAATGTTAGTTTGGAAGAAGAAAATTCCATAGACATGCAAATTATTAAATACATATTAGCCTCTAGAGTATTTTTACAGCAAGGTCAATTTAGAATAGCATATAATATCTTAAATAAGGCAGAAACCCTCGCAAATGAGCATTACTTATTTGCTTTATTAAGTGAAATATATCACACACAAATTCAATATAGTTATTCTTATAAAGAAATAGACCTTAACCATTTAATCTCAAAATTTCAAGAGAATCAAAAGAATCATCATTTAGAAAATCAACTCAACATTGTTTACGCAAAAATTAGGCAAATTCTTAATGAAATTAGTTTTAAAGGAGAAGTTGTTGATTTTCAAAATATTCTTAATAATACACTTCGAGAATATAACATTGATATAAATGAGTCTTTATCATTTAAATCTTTATATCAATTAACGACTATTGTAAGTATCTCAGCTTTTGTAACAAATGATTATTTACAAATAGAACCTTTCTTACTTAATACTTATCAATCCATACTACATCATAAGCACAAAGAGAAACAATTGCACTACCATATTCATGTGGTTTATATAATCGCCAACACGTTGTTTAGGAATAAAAAATTTAGTGAATCATTAAATTATTTACAACAAATGCATGTATTAATGGACGAAAAAAAGAAGAAACATTTTAACGATTTTCAATTAAAATACAATCGTCTTTTGGCATTAAACTTAAATTACTCCAACAAACAGCAATTAGCTATTGAAACTCTTGAACCAATTTTTAATAAAAACCATTCTGATATTGAATCGCTTTTAAACATCAATCTTAGTTTAATAACTTTTTATTTTCAAAAAGGGGATTATAAGAATGCACATGGTGTATTTTCGAAACTCTACCATACAGATCAATGGTACATGCAAAAAGCTGGAGTAGAATGGGTAATTAAAAAAAGTTTAATTGAAATATTACTACATATTGAACTTCAAAACATTGACCTAGTTGAATCTAGAATTGCTAGCTTTAAAAGAAGCTACTTCAAATATTTAAAAAGCATTAACCAAGACCGAGCTATCACTTATCTTTTGTTAATAGAGTCCTATTATAAAAATCCCGAGATAGCTTCACAATCAAAGTTTCGAAATAGAATTGAATCTTCATTTGAGTGGATTGATCCAATTAAAGAAGATATTTTTGTAATGAGTTTTTATGCATGGTTAAAAAGTAAAGTTGAAGAAACAGAATTATACGCAACAACCTTAGATCTCATTCGATCAAGTCAAATTGTTAATTGATAGTTAAAACCATTTCGTCAATTAAACCAATTTATTTTAAGTAAGTCATAGAAGCAAAACAATTAAAAAATGAGAAAGATATTATTAATTGCCATTGCACTAATAACAGTAAATGCAACAGCACAAGAAAAAAAAGAACGAAAAGAAAGACAACGTGGAGATAGAACTGAAAGCGTTGAACTACTAAAAGATTTATCACCAGAAGAAACAGCGACGCTTCAAACAAAGAGAATGGCTTTACATCTAGATCTTACTGAAGCACAGCAAAAGGAAATTCATGCCATCCATTTAGAGCAAGCTAAAGCTAGAAAAGCTGCAATGGAAACTCATAAAAAATTGCGTGAGGAAAACAAAGAAGCTAAGTCATCAAAAGATGATCGCTTTAATAGAGCAAATAGTCAGTTAGACAATAAAATAGCTGTTAAAACTAAAATGAAGAAGATTTTAAATAAAGAACAGTTTATAAAATGGGAACAAGGAAATAACATGAAAGGCAAACAAAAAACTATAAAGCGCAAAAGAGAAGGGCAACAAAAAATGACAAGAAAAAGAAACCAAAGAAATTAAGACATAATTGATTGATTAGTTTATTCAGGAGGGCATTATATAATCATAATTCCCTCCTTTATTTTGCATAAAGTTTTGTAATGTTAGTATTGGTTTCGGTAGTTTTATCTAAATTCTTATTAGTCGAATAACAGATATAAACGTAAAATTAATTCGATTTAATTATTAGAATTTGACCAATACTTAGCGTGTTTTCTTTTAAATTATTAAGTTTTTGGAGTTCAGAAACAGTTAATCCGTATTTTCTAGAAATAGAATAAAGTGTATCTCCTTTTATGACAATATGTTCAATATCCGCCTCAGGTTCAACTTCAACTAATTCATATTCATTCCCTAAAATCATTTCATCATATTGAAATAGTTTATAACGTTCAATTAAACTAATTAGTTTTTCAGGATATTTTCTATCAGTCGCATAACCAGCTTTTCTGAGCTCTTTTGCCCAATTTTTATAATCTGATTTTTTGAGCTGAAACAATTTTGAGTATCGTTTTCTGTTTGCTAAAAATTCAGAATGGTCTCTAAATGATGTTTTTGCAGATTCATACTTTCTAAAACACTCTTGACGTTCATCATCATCATGAAATATTTTTTCTCCATTCCATTCATGGCATTTAATCCCAAAATGATTATTTGCTTCTGCAGCAAGACGACCTCTACCTGAACCAGATTCCAAAATTCCTTGTGCCAATGTGATACTAGCAGGGATGCCATAAGTTTGCATCTCTTTCATAGCAATTTCTTTATAAACTTCAATGTATTCCGTCGTATTAGAAATCACAGGGTTTACAATTGATGGATCATCTGTTCTTTGAGGCTCATCCTTCATTGGTTTTTCGTTCTCAATTACAATGACAGGTTTATCAGATTTTTTTGTAATTATTTTTTTTCTTGAGCCACAGCTACATATAAACGCGCACAAAATTCCAGCAACTATTATTCTTCGCATTACTTAATTATTAATGGTAATTTTTTTTGTTTCAAATGTATATTCATTCCATCTATTCCTTGTAAACCCCCAGTATGAATGACCAATATTTTGCTTCCTTTAGGAAAGTAATTCTTTTCTATTAAATCAAAAATTCCATACATCATTTTTCCAGTATAAATAGGATCTAATGGAATATTATATTCTAACTTAAACTTATTTATAAACTCTATTAACTTACTATTTATTTTGGCATAACCTCCAAAATGATAATCAGTGATGAGTTCCCAATTAGAATTCGATACAAATTTACTAATATCCTTTTGTAAAAAGTCACCTTTTAAGGCAGGAAATCCTAATATTTTTTGATGTGGAAAAGACGCATTTATTAATCCAGAAATAGTGCCTCCAGTTCCTACTGCACAACAAACAAAATCAAATATTTTATCTTCGGTTGTTAGAATTTCTTCACAACCTTTAACAGCCAAATCATTAGTGCCTCCTTCTGGAATTAAATAAAATTCATTAAATTCAGCCTCTAAAGCATTTAAAAATTCCACTGATGTTTTAGTTCTGTATACATCTCTAGAAACAAATTTAAATTGCATACCGCATTCTCGAGCAAAAGAAAGCGTTGGGTTTTCTGAAATTTTTGAAGTTAATTCTTCACCTCTTAAAATTCCTATGCTTTTAAAGCCAAATTCTTTTCCAGCTGATGCAACAGCAGCAATATGATTTGAATAAGCACCTCCAAAAGTTAATAATGTATTTTGCTTTTGATTTTGTGCTTCAATAAGGTTGTATTTTAGTTTTCGAAATTTATTTCCTGAAATAAAAGGATGTATTTTATCCTCTCTTTTTAAAAATAATTCCACACCAAAACTATATGGTAATTTAATCAAATGATTATCTGTAACTGGGTTAAATGGCATCGCTACGAATATACTTTAAAAAATACCAAAATCTTCTTAATCTTAAATAAGACATATCATGTTCATTACAATACGCTTCACGCTCAAAAGAAATATTTCTATACGCTATATGCCAATTTTTATATTGAATCAAGCGTATAAAAAATTCAATTACATAAACTAAATAAAAAAAGATTATCAACAATTCGATTTGCTGTCTTAAATGAATTTTTTCATGATTAACTAATATCACTTTCTTTTTCAACTCTAAAGTCTTTAAGAAAACAAAAGGAAATAACGTAATCCCTGAATATCCTTTAGGAACGAAATATTTTGAAATCAAAATCATAATTAAGTCACTTCAAAAATCTTTCCAAATTACATTATCTTTGTCTAACTATGAAAGAAATTGTTCCAATTGAAGATGGAGATTACTACTTATCACCTGAAGGCTATAAGGTCTTTACTGAGCAATATCATATAAAACGTGGTTATTGCTGTGAAAGTGGTTGCAGACATTGTCCTTATGGCTTTAATAATAAAATTAATACGATAAAAAAAAACTAACACATACAGTTTCAATGACGTTTCAAGAACAAATTTTAGAAGGCATACCATCGGAACTACCTAAAGGTAAACCATATGACCCTTCAATAAATCATGCACCTAAACGAAAATCTATTCTATCAAACGATGAACAAAAGTTAGCGATTAGAAATGCACTACGCTATTTCGAGCCGAAACATCATGCTGTATTGATTTCTGAGTTTAAGAATGAACTCGATATTTATGGTAGGATTTATATGTATCGTTTTCGTCCAGACTATAAAATGTATGCACGACCAATTAATGAATATCCTGCGAAATCAAAACAGGCAGCAGCAATTATGCTCATGATTCAGAATAATTTGGATTATGCAGTGGCACAACATCCTCACGAATTAATTACATATGGAGGCAATGGAGCAGTATTTCAAAATTGGGCACAATATAGATTAACCATGAAGTATTTGGCAGAAATGACCAATGAACAGACCTTGGTAATGTATTCTGGTCATCCAATGGGTTTATTTCCTAGTCATAAAGAGGCTCCTAGAGTTGTAGTTACTAATGGTATGATGATTCCTAATTACTCAAAACCTGATGATTGGGAAAAATTCAACGCATTAGGTGTTACCCAATATGGACAAATGACAGCTGGAAGCTATATGTATATTGGCCCTCAAGGTATTGTTCATGGCACAACCATTACAGTATTAAATGGTTTTAGAAAAATAAAAAAATCTCCAAAAGGGAACCTTTTTCTGACTTCAGGATTAGGTGGAATGTCTGGAGCGCAACCTAAAGCTGGAAATATTGCTGGCTGCATCACTGTTTGTGCCGAAGTAAATCCTAAAATAACACAAATTCGATTAGATCAAGGATGGATTGATGAGAAAATAACAGATTTAGACGCCTTAGTTTCTCGTGTAAATAAGGCAAAAGCTGAAAAAGAAACTGTTTCGTTAGCCTATTTAGGAAATATTGTAGATGTCTGGGAAAAGTTTGATGAAGATAATGTTCATATCGATTTAGGAAGTGATCAAACTTCATTACACAATCCTTGGGCTGGAGGTTATTATCCTGTTGGCTTATCTTTTGAAGAGGCGAATGATTTAATGGTAAAAGATCCAGGACTATTTAAAGAAAAAGTACAAAAAACGCTGCGTCGTCATGCTGATGCTATTAATAAACATACTGCCAAAGGCACTTACTTTTTTGATTATGGAAACGCCTTTTTATTAGAAGCATCTAGAGCTGGCGCTGATATTATGGCTGAAAATGGCATAGATTTTAAATATCCTAGCTATGTTCAAGATATAATGGGTCCAATGTGTTTTGATTATGGTTTTGGACCATTTCGCTGGGTTTGCGCATCTGGAAAACCAGAAGATCTGGCAAAAACTGACGCCATAGCATGTAAAGTGTTGGAAGAAATTAGAAGAAATTCGCCAGTTGAAATTCAGCAACAAATGACTGATAACATGCAATGGATAAAAGGTGCTCGCGATAACAAATTAGTTGTTGGCTCTCAGGCAAGAATACTTTACGCAGATGCCGAAGGACGTATGAAAATTGCAAAAGCTTTTAATGATGCCATTGCTAAAAATGAAATTGATTATATAATTCTTGGTCGTGATCACCATGATGTTTCCGGAACAGATTCGCCTTATAGAGAAACTAGCAATATTTACGATGGCTCTCGTTTTACAGCAGATATGGCCATACAAAATGTTATTGTAGATAGCTTTAGAGGAGCAACTTGGGTAAGCATTCACAATGGTGGAGGTGTTGGTTGGGGCGAAGTCATAAATGGTGGATTTGGTATGGTTCTTGATGGTAGTAAAGACGCGGAACGTCGTTTAAAATCGATGTTGTTTTGGGATGTAAACAATGGTATTGCAAGACGGAGTTGGGCACGAAATGAAGAAGCAAATTTTGCGATTAAACGTGCGATGAAAGTGGAATCAAAATTACAGATCACTATGCCTAATATTGTTGACGATAACTTATTAAATTCATTTTAACCATTAATTCTTAAATAAAAGCTATGAAAAATTTATTTAAAGTATTGCCAATCTTGATGATAACTTTTCTGATGACGTCATGCTCATCAGTAAGAGTAGCATCAGATTATGATAAAAACGCCAATTTCAATTCTTATAAAACATTTGCGTTTTATAAAACTGGAATTGACAAAGCCGAAATTAGTGATTTAGACAAACGAAGAATTCTTCGTGCCATTGAATCTGAATTGCAAGCAAAAGGGTTTACTAAATCTGAAAACCCAGATCTATTAGTTAGTATTTTTACTAAGTCCAAAGACCGTATAAATATTTACAATAACAACTGGGGCTTTGGCGGCTGGGGCTGGGGAGGCTTTGGTGGCTGGGGCTGGGGAGGTTTTGGCCCAGGTTGGGGCTGGAATAATCAATCTGTAACTACTAGAACTGAAGGCTCACTATACATTGATCTAATTGATGCAAATAAAAAGGAATTAGTTTGGCAAGGAATTGGGAGAGGCTTTATAAGCGAAAACATGAAGCAAAAAGAAGAACGCATTAAAGAGTTTGTTTTGAAAATAATGGAGAAATACCCTCCAGGAATGGAACAATAAAATTTTAAAAGCAACTCAATTGAATTGCTTTTTTTTATTTAAAAACCCCTATTCTATAGTAGCTCGGGAGACAAAGTGAGCAAGGTTATTTTAAGGCCTGTTTCTTTAGTGTATGGAACTATCCATCTGGTTGGTATGCCAGGAATTCTCTGAAGCAATCGTATATGGATATACAGAAATAAACCCAATCGCTACATAAACTAAAAGCGCTCCAAAAGTTTTGGCCTAACTTTTGGAGCGCTTTTAGTTAATCAGGTATTAGCAATACTAATATAAAATTAATCTTTTACGGTTGTCACTTTTTTAATGCCATAAGTCATTTTTAAGTCGTTAAGCACATTAAGTGCTTCTTCCATATATACATCTTTAGCTAAGCTTTCGTGCCAACGCTCACGTTTTATTTTTAATACAGAATCTAGCTCCATAAGTTTAACTTCATAAGGCAGCGATTGGTATGACAAATTAGTTTCGTATTCAGCAATTTTATCAAAGCTTTTAGCTTCTTGTTCGTTTTCTTCTAATTTGCGTCTATAATCATCGTAATTTAACGAGAACATATTACGATCGCGAATGGTTTTTATCCACTTCGCATTTTCATCAATTAGCTTTAATTGCTCACTGTTTTTCATACGCTCTTTACTTTTCTCGATAGTAGACTCATAATCAAAATAACTATCCCAAATACTATACTCTGCAGGTTCTATCTTATCCCAAGGCAAAGGGTTTTCTTGATCGCGTTCCCCTATTTTAATATAACTATAACGATCTGGAACAACTACATCACTTTTAACACCTTCTAATTGCGTTGAGCCACCATCAATTCTATAATATTTTTGAGTTGTAAACTTCAAAGCTCCCATGTCTCCATTGGTGTTATTACGCATCATTCTGTTTAAATCCAGTACAATCTGAACCGTTCCTTTTCCATAAGTTTGTTTACTACCTATTACAATTCCTCTTTTATAATCTTGTATCGCAGCTGCAAGAATTTCAGAAGCTGATGCTGAATTTTCGTTCACCAAAACCACTAATGGACCATCCCAAGTAATTGAACGATCTCTATCTTGTAAAACTTCCTGAGGTTCACCTGTTGAACGTACTTGAACTACTGGTCCTTCTTTTATGAACAAACCAACCATTTCCACCACAGTTTTTAACGATCCTCCACCATTATTTCTTAGGTCTAAGACAAGTCCTTCCATGCCATCAGCTTTCAATCTTTCAATTTCTCTTTTAACATCGCTTGCTGCATTATTTTTATTGTAATCATCAAAATCAGCATAAAATGCAGGTAAACTTATAACGCCATAAGGTTTACTATCCTTTTCAACTATAGAGGTTTTTACCTTTCTTTCTTCTAACTCGATAACATCTCTAGGGATTGACAAATCCTCAATAGTTCCATCAACTTTTTTCAATGTTAATATTACATTGCTTCCTTTTGGCCCTTTTATAAACTTCACAGCATCTCTTGTAGGCATTCCAACAACATTAACACCTTCTTCTTCATTTTCTTGTCTTACCTTAAGTATTATATCACCAACTTCCAACTTATTTTGCCTCCATGCAGATCCTCCTGAAATGATTTCAGAAATTGTGATATAGTCCATTTTTTTATATAAACGCGCACCAATACCTTCATAGTTACCTGAAATATCTACATCAAATTGCTCTTTTGCTTCTGGTGCAAAATAGTATGTATGAGGATCAAATTCTACAACTACAGCATTTAAAAACACCGCAAACCAGTCTTCTCGTCTTCTATCATCAATAAAAGAATATAATTCATTGAGTGAACTTAGAGTTGACTCACGTGCTTCAATTTCTAATTCTGCTTCAGACTTCTTCTTAAAATCATTATTTACAGCCTTCTTAAGAGCTTTCTCCCTTTCAGCTTCACTCATGGATTTTATTTTCAACAACCTCTCAGCTTCATTTTCTTGATCTTTAACTAAGTCATGATAATTGGCAATTGCAGAAAATTTTAGTTGTTGTTTCCAACGCTCTTTCATTTCCTTTTTTGAATTCACATAACCAAGTTCTTTGTAGTCTGCATTGAACTCTTCACTTTTAGAAAAATCAAATGGTTGCGCCAACACTTCTTTATATAACTCCTTCGATTCATTCATACGCTCTATTAAACGTTCATGAGTAAGGCTAAAAAATGACAAATCATACGCCATTAATTGATTATCAATTTCATTTTTGAAGGCTGAAAATTCTTTGATATCGCTTTCATAAAAATATCTTTTGAAAGGATCTATTTGATTTAAGTAATCTTCATAGACATTTGCAGAAAACTCATCATTCATGTCCTTAGGCTGAAAGTGTCCTTGTTCTAATACATAAGTTATTAATTGAACTAAGTCTTTCTCTTTGTCATCAGATTGCTCTAATTTTTTTGTAGTAAAACTACACGAAGCAAATGCTAAGAGCAGTGTTAATAAAAGTATATTAATATTCCTTTTCATAATTTTCGGGCTTATTTTTGACTAAATTAAAGAAAAAACTATGCCAATATTAAGTTCTCGTAATAATTTTTTGTTAAACACGATAAAATACCCATTCCAAATTGATTTTGGTTACTTTTGCAATGCCTTAAAAACAGCTTTAAATGACTAAAAAACCTTTAATATTAGTTACCAATGATGATGGTATAACAGCACCAGGAATTCGCACTTTAATTAAGGTCATGAACTCCATTGGAGATGTTGTAGTAGTTGCTCCAGATAGTCCGCAAAGTGGTATGGGACATGCTATTACTGTAAATGATACATTGCGTTGTAAACAGGAAACTATTGATAATGGACCGCAAAAAGAATATAGCACTTCTGGAACACCTGCAGATTGCGTAAAATTAGCGAGGCATGAAATTTTAAAACGCAAACCTGATTTGTGCGTTTCTGGCATAAATCATGGATCAAACTCATCTATTAATGTGATTTATTCAGGAACCATGAGTGCAGCAATAGAAGCAGGTATTGAAGGCATTCCTGCTATTGGATTTTCGTTACTAGATTACAATTGGGATGCTAATTTTGGAGTTCTAGAAGATCATATTAAAAATATTACGACTTCAGTATTAAAAAATGGATTGCCAAAAGGCGTTGTATTGAATGTTAATTTTCCTAAGGCAACATCAAAAAAAGACATTAAAGGAGTTAAAATATGCAGACAAGCTAAAGGCAATTGGGTTGAAGATTTTGACAAAAGAAAAAGTCCATCAGGACAGGATTATTACTGGCTAACTGGTAAATTTGTTAATTTTGATAAAGGTGAAGACACGGACGAATGGGCTTTAGAAAATAACTATGTTTCTGTGGTTCCTGTACAGTTTGATTTAACAGCACATCACTATATTCAAGAATTAAATTCATGGTCATTAAATGATTAAAAAAGAAGTATTAATAGGATTATTTGTTGGCCTAATTGCAAACAGCATTGGGTTATTTCTCTCTGCTACTTTATTAGGTAAGGGTGAAGATTTTATTACAATTTTAAAATCGGCTTCAGCCGAAGGCTTTTTAGGCAAACTAATAAGTCTAGGCGCTGTTTTAAATCTAGTAGCTTTTTTTATCTTTATAAAGAAAAAACAAGATTATCGCGCAAGAGGTGTTTTATTGGCAACCGTTTTTATTGCCGTTTTTACCTTTATTATAAATTTTTATTAAAAATATTTGATACATTCATATATTAAATTCTCTTTGAAGAAAAACAGTAAATGAATGTTACATGTGACCTTTAAAAAACAGTAAATTTTCCACATGAAATACTACATTATTGCTGGCGAAGCCTCTGGAGACTTACATGGTTCCAATTTAATGAAAGCATTGGTAAGACAAGACCTAAATGCTGAATTTAGATTTTGGGGAGGCGATCTCATGCAAAGTGTTAACAATTCACTTGTTAAACATTATAAAGACCTTGCTTTTATGGGATTTTTAGAAGTGGTTATGAATTTACGAACTATCACTAAAAATCTTAATTTTTGTAAGCAGGATATTGAAGCCTATAATCCTGACGTAATAATTTTTATAGATTATCCAGGATTTAATTTACGCATTGCCAAATGGGCCAAACAAAAAAACTATAAAACACATTATTATATTTCACCTCAAATTTGGGCTTGGAAAGAGAATAGGATAAACGCAATTAAACGAGATATTGACAACATGTACGTGATTTTGCCTTTTGAAAAAAAATTCTATGAAGAGAAACACAATTATCCGGTTCATTTTGTTGGTCATCCATTAATTGATGCCATTTCTAAACGTCGTCAAATTGACGAGTACGAATTTAGAGCCTCACATGAATTATCAGAAAAACCAATAATAGCATTATTACCTGGAAGCCGAAAACAGGAAATTAGGAAAATGTTGAGCACAATGCTTAGCATTGTCCGTGATTTTCCCGATTATCAATTTGTAATCGCAGGAGCACCAAGTCAAGATTATAATTTCTATCAAGAATTTATCACTAATCCAAATGTGCATTTTATTAGTAATAAAACACATGATTTACTTAGTGTTTCTGCAGCGGCATTAGTTACTTCTGGAACTGCTACGCTAGAAGCTGCATTATTTAAAGTACCAGAAGTGGTTTGTTATAAAAGTAGTTGGTTGTCCTACCAAATAGGAAAACGTTTAGTTAAACATATTAAATACATTTCTTTGGTAAACCTAATAATGGACAAAGAAGTCGTAACTGAATTGATTCAAGATGATTTTAATACAAACAGACTGAAAAAAGAACTCACCAAAATTCTAGATGATTCTAAACGTTCAAAATTGTTCATTAGTTACTATGAATTAGAAAAAGTTTTAGGAGGTAAAGGCGCTAGCAAAAAAGTTGCAAAGTTAATTTATGAAAACCCTTAAAAGCTTAGCATAAATTTTTATTTTAGAAGCATGAGAATTCTATTACTCCTATGCCTTGTCCTATTCTCGATTACTTCTTGTAAATCTTCAAGGCAGGCAAAAGTTATTACTAAAAAATCTAAAAACACCAAAGCTATTGATGCGCCAAGTAATCTGTTGGCAGATAATATTGTTGATTATGCGCAGCAATTTAAAGGTGTACGTTATAAATATGGAGGTACTACTAAAAAAGGAATGGATTGCTCTGGATTAATTCATACTTCATATAAAAGTGAATCTGTTTCACTTCCAAGAACTACCAAGGACTTATCAAAAACTGGTGATTGGATCGATTTAAAAGAAGTGCAAAAAGGTGATCTACTCTTTTTTGCTACTAAAAAAAATAACCGAAAAGTAAATCATGTTGGCATTGTAACCTTGGTAAATAACGATGACGTTGAGTTTATTCATGCTTCAACAAGTAAAGTTGTCATATTATCAAAACTAAAAGAACGTTATTGGTATTTCGCTTTTGTACAAGCGAGGCGTGTATTATAATTTTTTGTATCTTAACCACTTCAATACTAGCACGCTATAAAGTTTAATTCTCCCTAAAACAAAGTGTAGCATTATTATTTATTGATTTATTTCTAATTACATGAAGCTGTTTAATTTTACAATTATCAAGCTTACATTATATCTTGTTGCAGGTATACTCATTGGCTATTTTATTAATTTAAGCCTTAAAACTTCATTATATTTAGTGAGTATTTCATTTTTGCTTCTAAGCATTGCCTTTTTTATTCTCAAAAACAAAATTAACAAAACAAGCTGGTTTGGAGTTCTGGGTTTTCTTACCATGATTAGTATCGGCATTCTTAATAGTTCATTACATGATGATAGACAGTTTACAAATCATTATTCAAATGTTATAAAATTAAATGATTCCCTGAGTAATACCATTACTTTGAGAATTCGTGAAGTTTTGAAACCTAGCAATTATCATGACAAATACATAATTGATGTATTGGTTATAGGCTCAAAACAGGTATTTGGCAAATCATTATTAAATGTCAATAAAGATTCTACTCTTAATACATTATCTGTTGACGACATTATTATTGTAAAAACACAACTTAATGACCTTATTTCTTCATTAAATCCATATCAATTTGATTATAAAGTATATTTAGAAAAGCAACAGGTTTATCATCAAATATTTGTCACAAATTCTGAGCTAATTACTGTATCAACTAATAAACATACCATATTTGGTTATGCGGCCAAATTAAGGGATCATGTTCAATCAAAAATACTTTATTACAATTTTAGCGCTGATGAATATGCAATAATAAGTGCGCTTCTTTTAGGACAAAGACAAGATATTTCGAAAGAAGTTTATGACAGTTATGCGCAAGCTGGTGCTATACATATCCTAGCAGTTTCTGGTTTACATGTTGGAATAATTTTAATACTATTGAATTACGTCTTGAAGCCTTTAGAGTTATTAAAACGCGGCAAATTCATGAAAATTAGTATCATAGTAACTCTACTTTGGTGTTTTGCAATTATTGCAGGATTATCTGCTTCTGTTACAAGAGCTGTAACCATGTTTACAATAATCGCCATTGCTATGCATTTAAAACGACAGACAAATATTTACAATACATTGGCGATTTCAGTTTTCGTTTTGTTGTTGTTTAAACCTAACTTTTTGTTCGATGTTGGTTTTCAGTTAAGCTATTTAGCAGTACTTGCTATTGTAATTCTCCAACCTTTACTTTACAAACTTTGGTTACCAAAATATAAGGTTTTTGATTTTTTCTGGAAAATTTTCACAGTTACTTTGGCAGCTCAGTTCGGAGTGATTCCACTGAGTCTTTACTATTTCCATCAATTTCCGGGTTTGTTCTTTTTATCAAACTTGGTTATTATTCCTTTTCTGGGAATCATCCTTGGCTTAGGTATTTTAGTAATAATTTTGAGTTCATTTAGCATCTTACCAAAATTTATGGCAGATACGTATTCATTTATTATCTCATCAATGAATAGTTTTATACAGTGGATTTCAAATCAAGAGGCTTTTTTACTTCAAAACATATCATTTAGTTTAATCCAAACTATATTAAGTTATGTCTTATTAGCTACATTTTTAGTAATGGTAATTCGAAAAACTTATAAAAGTATTCTCGCACTTTTAATTTTTGTCATCATTACTCAACTTTGTTTTATCTATATCTTAATGAATAAGAAAAATAATGAGTTTATCATATTTCATAAATCGAGATATACTATAATTGGTTTTAAGAATAATGATGTTATGGAAGTGCACCATAACCTAAATGATTCAATTTTCAAATCTGACAAAACCCTTACTAATTATAAAGTAGGCGCACATTTAGAAACTATTCGTTTTGATTCTATTCAAAACGTTTATAAAATAAATAATAAAATGCTTTTGGTTATTGATAGTTTGGGTATTTATAAGTCGCTTTCGTATAAACCACAAATTATTTTACTAAGAAATTCTCCAAAAATAAATTTAAGCAGATTAATTGACAGCTTACAACCTGAGCTAGTCATTAGTGATGGCAGCAATTACAAAAGTTACCAAGAGCGATGGAAAGCAACGTGTGAAGCAAAAAAAATCCCTTTCCACAGAACTAGTGAAAAGGGAGCTTATATATATAATTACTAATATTATTTTTGTACAAACTCTGGCTTAAAGGCTTTATAATATTCGTTAAATGCTTCTTGAGTTTTCATGTTTTTATGATCGTCATTTTTAAACATTTTTAAATACAACTCTAATTGCTGTGGTGTTTTATAACCTCTTAAAGGAAAAATAAAACCTCCTTGTTCATCAATAAAAACCATTGTTGGATAAGCATTAACTTTAAAATATCTTGTTAAATCATGTGCGCTATTACGTCTTTTTGCTAATGCTGGATCATACCTTTCATTTTTA